>OGXS01000253.1_pt1 | contig 55038 bp, 46 predicted proteins | sample 1576371 | NCBI WGS metagenome assembly OGXS01 (sample SAMEA3541475, study PRJEB24748) | human gut metagenome | biome: human gut; feature: human-associated habitat; material: faeces | place: China | collected 2012
TAGAGCACCTGACTGTTAATCAGGTTGTCGTCAGTTCGAGTCTGACTGCCGGAGTCATTGAAATACTGATCGGTATTTCTTTTGCCAACTTAGCTCAGCTGGTAGAGCATCTCCCTCGTAAAGAGAAGGTCGTAGGTTCGACTCCTATAGTTGGCATAATAAACATTCGTTAAATGTTACAAAGCTTGATATATCAACGTTTTTCGCCGATATATCAAGCTTTGTTTTTGTTTATTGCAAAAAGTGCTGCACACGTTTTGACAAGAAAAACTCGAATCTGCTAGTTGTAACTGAAAAGCTCCGTTTATTTTGGCCAGGCTTGACTCATCGTTTTTAACAGTGGCTGGACGGTGCGATGCTCGCTTTTTAGATAGGTACCAATGAAACCATTGCATCGATTGGTGAAAAGTATGGCAAGTCCAATGGGCAGATTATTTTACGCTGGCTGCTGCAGCGTGGCATCGTAGCAATTCCTAAATCGGTTCACAAAGCTCGGATGCGTGAAAACATTGATGTCTTTGATTTTGAGCTGAGTGAGGCCGACATGCAGCTGATGAGCAGTTTGGACAAAAATGAGAGTCAGTTTTTTGATCACCGCGATCCAGCCGCAATTGAAAGTATTTTTGGCCAAAGCATGAAAGCATTACGCGACTAACCCAGTTTAAGGAGAAATTTTTATGAAAGCCGCAGTATTTATCGCTCCAGGACAGATTGAGGTCCAAGAGACTGCCAAGCCAGAAATCGATGGTGAAAACCAAGCTATCATTCGTGTCGTTCGAGCAAGTGTCTGTGGTTCTGATCTGTGGTGGTACCGCGGCATTGCCAAACGAGAAGCCAATACGCTGGTTGGTCATGAGGCAATCGGGGTTGTTGAACAGGCGAGTGCAGACGTCAGCCAGATTAAAGCGGGCAACTTTGTAATCGTACCGTTTACTCATGGCTGTGGACATTGCGTGGCCTGTTTGAACGGCTTTGAAGGCAACTGTCTGAATCAAAAGCCAGGATCTAACGGCGGCTATCAAGCAGAATTCATGAAATATGAACCAGCTGACTCCGGACTGGTAAAGATTCCTGGTGCGCCAGCCGACTACACGGATGAGCAGCTGGCCTCGCTGCAGACGCTTTCTGACGTTATGGCGACCGGCTTTCATGCAGCCAAAAATGCTGAGATCAAGCCATGCAATATGGTTGCAGTGATTGGTCGCGTCGGCGTACCGCATGCTGAACCAAAATCCAACCAGCTGTTCTGGAAAAACATCGGTCTGCGTGGCGGAATTGCTTCGGTTACCAAGCCGGATAAGGAATTGCTGCTCAAGGCCGTTTTGGATGGGGAGATTAATCCAGGTAAGGTCTTTACCAAGAGATTTGACCTTGATCACGCTGCTGATGCCTATGCAGCAATGGATCAGCGCCAGGCCATCAAATCGCTGCTGGTAATCGATTAGTCGTTGGTTTGCCGTCTTGATTATGTCTTAAACATTATTGGTGGTCTTTCTTAAGCACAATTAAAATTTGATGATATAATCACTTAAAAGACATAAGAGAGGCGAAAAACATGAGCGACGTGGATATTGAAGAGATTCGCTTGCTAACGAAAAAAGGACTCAGTGAGCTGCTGGAACAGGCCCATCTGGAACCGGATGATCTGTTCGTCTTGGGCTTGAGCACCAGTGAGGTTCAAGGCAAGATGATCGGCAAGCATTCCAACATTGAAATTGGCCGGACGATCGTCAAAACGATTATTGAGACTTTAAAACCGTTGGGCGTTCATTTGGCCGTACAGGGATGTGAGCATTTAAACCGAGCGCTGGTGGTTGAAAAAGCGGTTGCCAAGGCTAAAGGACTCGAGATCGTCAGTGTCTTCCCCCAGATCAATGCTGGTGGCGCCGGTCAGATTGCCGCCTTTGAAAACTTTACTGATCCCGTTGAGGTCGAGCATGTCGTTGCCAATGCTGGCATGGATATCGGCGATACGTTTATTGGTATGCATGTTAAGTTTGTCCAGGTGCCAGTTCGTACTTCAGTTAAGGAGATTGGTCAGGCCCACGTGACTTATCTGCGCACACGGCCAAAATATATTGGCGGACCACGGGCAAAATATGAGTGGGATCCATTCAACGAAAAATAAAACGGGACAGGTGCTTGAAATTGTGCATGTGCATGATTTTAAGCACTTTTTTTAGTTAAAATCTCAACAGATAATTGTTATCGCTTACAATTGTCTTTAATGATAATTTTATTAACTAACAGTATAGATTAGCATTCAATTTTAAAATTTTGTGAACATTTATTACTTTTTAAGATGATGTGCAAACGATTCCAAAATGCCTTGATATCACGATTTACCTCTTGGAATACCGGCACTTGGTTTGACGGAATGAAGATAAACAGTATATAATAGTAAACGTTATTTTAAGGAAATTGTTACTTTCCTTTAATCTTTTGACTTTTTCAATAATTTGACTGAGCTTTTATTAGATTCAATCAAAATTTGGAGGAAATGGAATGGATAAGCAAAAACAATTAGACACGTCCTTCTTCGGGCAGCCAAGAGGACTGGCTACGCTGTTCTTCACTGAAATGTGGGAACGGTTCAGTTACTATGGGATGCGTGCCATCCTGCTGTTCTACATGTACTACGCCGTCAGCAAAGGCGGTTTGGGCATGGACCAGGCAACGGCTGCTTCGATCATGTCAATCTATGGTTCGCTGGTATATCTTTCTGGGGTGATCGGCGGCTGGCTTTCTGACCGACTTTGGGGGCCAAGAAAGACCGTCTTTATTGGTGGGGTTTTGATCATGTTTGGTCATATTGCTCTGTCATTGCCTGCTGGGACGACGGCACTTTATGCTTCAATTATTTTGATCGTTATCGGGACTGGGCTTTTGAAGCCAAACGTTTCTGAAATGGTCGGTGGCCTGTACAGTGAAGAAGACCGGCGCCGGGATGCCGGGTTCTCAATGTTCGTCTTCGGGATCAACTTTGGGGCAGCCATTTCACCAATCGCAGTTCCTTGGGCTGCCAACGGTTTTGGCCTGCACCTGTTTGGCAACGAAATGAACTTCCATGCTGGTTTCTCACTGGCTGCGATCGGGATGTTCTTTGGCTTGCTGCAATACTACATTGATGGTAAGAAGTATCTGTCAAAAGACAGCCTCTACCCAGATGACCCAATCGACAAAGAAGATCTTAAGCCAATCATCAACTGGACGATCGTTGCCGTAGTTGTCTTGGCAATCATCCTCGGTCTGATGGGAGCCATGGGTCAGTTAAACATCAACAGCATCATCAATTTGATTACAGTTATTGCGATTGCTTTGCCAATCATCTACTTTATCATGATGCTCAACTCCAAGAAGGTTACCAAGGTCGAAAAATCACGGGTTGTAGCCTACATTCCGCTGTTTATCGCTGCGGCAATCTTCTGGGCAATTGAAGAATCTGGTTCGGTTGTGCTGGCACTGTTTGCTGCTCAACGGACGGTTCTGCACATTGGGGGCTGGCACTTTGCTGCTGCCAACTTCCAGACGCTGAACCCACTGTTTATCATGATTCTGACGCCATTCTTCGTTCACCTGTGGAGTCACTGGAAGAACCAGCCAAGTGCTCCTGGCAAGTTTGCTGCCGGTTTGGTTATCGTTGGTCTTTCATTTGTCTGGATGGCACTGCCTGGCTTGATTCACGGTACGACTTCTGGGCGGGTCAGTCCATTCTGGCTGGTCGGCTCATGGTTTATCTGTGAAATCGCCGAAATGCTGATCTCGCCAATTGGTCTGTCAATCACGACTAAGCTGGCACCAGTTGCGTTCCGTTCACAAATGATGAGTATGTGGTTCTTGGCCGATTCTGCCGGTCAAGCCGTCAATGCGCAAATTGTTAAGTTCTACACGCCAGGTACGGAAATTCAATACTTCCTGATCGTTGGTGGTGTAGCGATCGTCTTTGGGATCGTGCTTTGCTTCTTTGTTAAGCGAATTCACGGCTTGATGGAAGGCGTTGACTAATAAAATCAATTAACGTTCGTGATTTATTTCGCGGACGTTTTTTAATTCATCGGGATTATGTTATCCTTACTTTCAAGGGGGGATTGAGAATGATTAAGCTGGCAGTCAGCAGCGATAATCACCTGGATGTCAACCGAATCATGTCAACGCGAGCCTTGCACATTCAAGCAAGTTGGCTGTTAAGGCATGATATCGACTACTATCTATATGCCGGTGATCTTTACAATAATTTTGGACGAACGCGGCGCTATTTTGCTGCTTTACAGCGCTTGGTTGGCGAACGAGTTCAGATCTATTATGTCCTGGGAAATCATGATATGCTGTCGCACGCGTCATACCAAGACGTTGAGCACCTGGCGGATCCAATGTACCTGCACAATCAATATGTTGATCTGCTGGGGACGGACTGGCGCTTAATCGGTAATAACGGCTGGTATGACTATTCATTTTCTGACTACGCTCAGCAGCCGCAGCGAGTAGCCCAATGGAAAAAGGTCTACTGGGTTGATGCCGCCATCAAACAGCCCATGTCTGACCCGCAAAGAATGGGACTGGTGCTGAATCAGGTTGAACAGCAGCTGACAATGGCTCAGGCGGCGGGCAAAAAAGTGATTTTTTTAACTCACTTCGCACCAAGAAAGGCTTTGCTGAGTCCCAAACCGTCATTTGTCCAAAGTCAAAGACAGTTGAAAACCTACCAGATGATCAATGCAATGATGGGCAGCGAGCGCTTAGGCAGACTGCTGGAAAAGGCTCCGCACGTAAAATACGTCTTTTATGGTCATCTGCATGGTATTCATGATCCACTAAAAGCAGCCCATCTGGTTTATCTTAATCAGGCTGTTGGTGTCAAGAAAGCCAAGCGGACTGAGTGGCAGTATGATAAGTTTGCGGAGCAATGGGAGCATCGTTTGAAGATAATTGAGTTAAATAATTAAAAAAGGGCTTGCTTTTATTGGCTAAATTAGTTATTATATCTATTGTTGATTGTTACTGATTGTTTTCAATAACAGTTAAGCTCTTATGGAGGAGTAGCGAAGTGGCTAAACGCGACGGTCTGTAAAACCGTTCCTTCGGGTTCGGCGGTTCGAATCCACCCTCCTCCATTATTATAGGGATATAGTTAAACGGTATAACTACGGTCTCCAAAACCGTCATTGTGGGTTCGATTCCTACTATCCCTGCTCAACTGAATATTTTGGCGGTATTGGTGAAGTTTGGTTAACACATCGGTTTGTGGGTCCGACATGCGTGGGTTCGAATCCCACATACCGCCCTTTTATCCAACAGTCTACCAAATGTTGGATAGTTTGGACGAAACGTTCAGGCACTATTTGGTGGTATAGCCAAGTGGTAAGGCACAGGTCTGCAAAACCTCGATCACCGGTTCAAATCCGGTTACCACCTTTTAGTAAAGACTTATGCCTCTGTGGCGGAATTGGCAGACGCGCTGGACTCAAAATCCAGTTCCCGTTGAGGGAGTGTGGGTTCGACCCCCACCGGAGGCATTAAATATTCGGTTATATATCTTTACTAAGCAGTCATCAGTTTTTACTGATGACTGTTTTTTTGATTTTTAGGGTCTTTGTCAAAAATCTAGGGAGTTTCTTGATGGAGTTTGAAGCTGGTGAATCGATTATCCCGCCCGAAATGAATGCTGCCTATGACCACGATGAACACGCGCTGCCATCAGTTCTCCACCGTCAACGAGCCAAGGAGCATGGAGAATGGGTCGGGTTCAATTCAAGGCCTTACCACTGGATTTGCGAGAACAGGATGCACGCGTTTTAAATCACGGCGTGCCAGTGCCAGCTTCTCCAGCAATTGCGGATCGTATTGTTACTCGTCTCAACAAAATTAGTGCGCTATTTAATACTCGGCTTGTTTTTAATCCAGTAACCTATGCTTTGACAATTGAAGAAGCATGATCACGCATTTCACGTAATTAAGTCAACTGAATTAGCCCCAGAGTCGTGAAAAGTGATTCTGGGGTCTTTTGATGTCCTATTGTAATCAGCATAATATTCGGGATAAATTCTGTTGTCGCTCCCCAGATCTGATCCTTACTATTTTGGGCTTTACCGATAATTGGAAAAACCTTTGTTGCTTGCAGCGAAGAGTGATTAATCAGTAATCATCCATGGTGCGGCTGGGAGCGCTGAATGATGCTGAACATCAAGTGCAGGTTTACTTGGACCAAGATTTTCAAGGCGGCTTGATTGGGGTTCATGCCAATGCCAATACGGCGACCGTCTGGCTGGATGCGGACGTATTGAGCGCATTTTTAACCGAGTATGGCTGTCGAGTCGCTTATGCTGCCATCTAACAATGCAAAATAATCAAGAAGCACCATGGCTGAGTCTGGTATGAATGAAATAGCGTCTGCGGCAAGCTCGTTTTGGGCATCTAGATTTAGCAATGATAAGACGGTATTGTTAACGATTCAGCTTGGTATGTTTGGCCTTATGCAAATAACCAGCTTTAGTGCGGTAATCTGAGCCATTATGATTAGGTATGACGCGGATGAACATAGCGGTTTGGCAGTTACTGTCAATTATTTAACGAAATGTCAGACAGCCAAACGCAATGGCGATCAGCAGTTTAAGAGATTAGGGGATTTTTTGCTTAAATTACGGTATCATTAGACTAAAGCCTTTTACGAAAGAAGGTTGTCGTTATGCCGCATAAAGCCGCTGATCCAGAAATCATTAAAGTTCTGCTGAAGCAAGAAATCATCCGTTTGGGTATTCAAAATAATCCCAGCCGCACCGTTTATCAAGATCGCTATCATCGTGGCGAGGCGCCTTCGCCAAATAGTGCCATGCAGATCACCAAAATGTCTTGGAGCGATTTGATGCATGACCTGGGATTTAGTTATGATGCCAAGAAAAACATTGCGCAAAATGGTAAAAAGGGAGCCAGCAAGCATCTCGGTGCCAAGCAGTCCATTCGTTTAGCAGACCCGCAGACATGTGAGCAGGTCGTAAATGGGGCCTTAGAACTTATGCATCGCGAAAAGCTCTATAATGTAAAGGATTTTCGTCTGCGCTGCCGACCGGTTCTGGGCGTCAGCTACGATTCGCTGATGCGCTATGGCTTTTCTTTTGAGGAACTCAAAAAACGCTATGCTGCCAAATATGGTGAAAGCATTCGCAAAACCAGTCGTTGGAGCCGGTATTCCAATGCCGATCTGACGTTTTTGGTAATCGACTATATGAAGGCGCACGAACTGAATGGACTTCATCAATACTCGACTTATCTAAACCTGCATAATGATGCCATGCCCGCGACGGAAACCTTAAAAAAACGTCTACAGCTGTCTTATTCCGAGTTGAATCGACTTTTGAAGATTCTGCTGCAGTAACGCTGCCTAATATAAATTGCGGATACGATGCATTGGCTGCGTAAATCGTAAATATGTTCAGCAATCTTCATGTTGATGAATCATGAGAATTGTTTTTATTTTTGAACACGGATATCTGAATAAAAAACTTGCTAAAACAAAACCGCAACTTGAAATTCTACGATTGCAGCAGCATAATAATAGCTTTTATGAAAATCAACGCGTCTGCAAAATCGTTCACGAATTTTAACATGGTGAAAGCTAAAATAGCAAACGATTGCACAACTGCTGACTGATCCGCTGTAAATAGATTTGGTTAGGGAAACTTTGCTCATAATTTAACTTTTTTGTTGGTTAAGCCAAAAATCGTTTTCATTGTGTTTACATTAGTGAAATTAATTTACTTTTCGATGATGTTCGTTTAGAATTATCTCAACAATTTGATGGTTAATTCACAATCTTTAGGAGGCAATAATTATGGCAAAAGTTGCATTAGTTACCGGTGCAGGTCAAGGGATTGGTAAGGCAATCGCTGAACGTTTGGCTAAAGATGGTTTTTCAGTCGTCGTTGTTGCTCGCCACATGGACGCACTGCAAAAAGTAGTTGAAGGCATCAAGGCAAATGGCGGTGAAGCTTTTGCCGTCACGGCCGATGTTGCCAAGCGCGATGAAGTCTTTGCTGCCGTTGACCAGGCTGTTGAACACTACGGCGACTTCAATGTTATGGTTAACAATGCCGGGGTTGCTCCAACGACACCAATTGACACTGTAACGCCTGAAGATCTGCAAAAGGTTTACAGCATCAACGTTGGTGGTACGATCTGGGGCGTTCAGGCTGCTCATGCCGCATTTAAGAAGCTTGGCCACCCAGGCAAGATCATCAACGCTACTTCCCAAGCCGGGGTCGTTGGTAACCCTAACCTGACCGTATACTCCAGCTCCAAGTTTGCCATTCGTGGGATCACGCAGGTTACGGCTCGTGAACTGGCTGAAGAAGGCACGACGGTTAACGCATACGCACCTGGGATTGTGAAGACGCCAATGATGATGGACATTGCTCACCAAGTCGGCAAGAATGCAGGCAAGAGCGATGAATGGGGCATGCAGACGTTTGCTAAGGACATTGCGCTGAAACGCCTGTCTGAACCTGAGGACGTTGCTAATGCCGTTGCCTTCCTGGCTGGTCCAGACTCTGACTACATTACTGGTCAAACTCTGGAAGTCGATGGCGGGATGCAGTTCCACTAAAATAAATTCATATAAAAAAGATCTCATCGCGAGTTTCGGTGAGATCTTTTTTATTTAGCGCAGTTTCGGCTTTGGACCGTGGGGTGTGTCTTTGATTAAGGATTTTGGGGATTATGGTCGTTTGCGATCGTTCCTTGGCGTTAGGCGATTGTGGCTTCCTTAATTATTGATTCATTGATTTGGTCTGAATTGCGCCCTTTCTTGTTGATTCGTGCTTTGGCTTGCAATCAATGTGGCGCTTTTATTTGCAATCACCGTCTCATCGCGGTTGGCGCTGCTATTTGCAATCAACGCCCTCCAATTGCAGCAGAGCTAATTTGCGTGCAGTGCCGCCAGCATAGCCGGTCAGGCGACCGTCACTGCCAATAACGCGATGACAGGGCACCAAAATCAAAATCGGGTTGTGGGCAACGGCGCCACCGACTGCCCGCGCGGCTCCTTTTGAAATATTTTGATTTGGTGCGGCTTTTTGTCCCAGTTCCTGATAGGTGATGGTGCTGCCAGCGGGGACCTCCTGCAATCCGCTTAGAATGCGCTGCCGATAAGGGGTAGTTTCTAAGGCTAGCGGAATGGCATGCGGGTCGGGATCCTGTTTTGCGAAATACTGATCGAGCCAAGCCGTTGTGCGTTTAATGATGGAATTTTCACCAACGGCAATTTCGTCTAATGCGTAGTCGGCACCAAAGTATTTTTGGTCGTTGAACCAGAGACCATGCAAGGCTGCGTCATCGGCTAGCATAGTCATGGTACCTAATGGGGAATGATATTCGTACTTCAGCATTTTTGAGTGCTCCTTTCGAAATTGGTAGCGGCAGCCGTAAATTTATGGATATTTATAAATATTTGTTGAAAACGGTTTTAACGTCAATTAATTAGAAAAAATAACATCAGACTTAATAATCTTTAACAATCAGCGCAGCAAAAACAATTAAATAATAAGTGCCAGCGAGTTTAGAATGTCTTCTTTTTAAAATTAAAAGTTTATTAAAATCAAACTGTGCGATATACTATATTTTAATATTTAATGTTTTAAGAGGAAAGAGGAGAACAAGATGTGTGGATTTTTAGCCGCTGGTTCCAGTGAGTTTGCACCCAAGGCTTTTGCGGATGCCTTGGCTAAGCTGAACGATCGTGGACCTGATATGACCCGGACGATTTCAATGGATGACAAGGTCTTTGGCTTTAATCGCCTGGCCATCATGGACCTGTCTGAGCGAGGGATGCAGCCTTTCGTAAGTGATGACTGCATCTTGGTCTGCAATGGCGAAATATACAACTATTATGCATTGGAAAAGAACTTGGCCCCAGAGTATGAGTTTGTCAGCAACAGTGACTGTGAAGTCTTGATTCCACTCTATAAGAAATATGGCCTGGATACAATGTGCAAGATGCTGGACGCGGAATTTGCCTTTGTCTTATACGACCAAACCACTAAGCGCGTTGTTGCTGCCCGCGACCCAGTTGGTATTCGACCAATGTTTTATGGTTATACCAAAGGCGAGCATAAGATGTCATTTGCCTCAACTGCCAAGGCGCTGATGGATCTTTGCGATGAGATCTATCCATTCCCGCCAGGATACTACTATGATGGCGAAAAGTTCGTCTGCTACCATGACGCTACGACGGTTCAGAAGATGCGGACCGACGATTTTGCCACGGCAGCCAGCACGCTGCGCGAAAAATTGGTTGAAGCCGTTCGTAAGCGCCTAAACTCTGATGCGCCAGTTGGCTACCTGCTGTCTGGTGGCCTGGACTCATCCTTGGTCTGCTCGATTGCTACCAAGCTTTTGGGCAAGCCGATTCGGACCTTTGCAATTGGGATGGACCGCAACCCGATCGACCTTAAGTACGCGCGTGAGGTTGCTGACTATCTGGGAACTGACCATACCGAATTTATCATGACGCGAGAAGACGTGCTCAACGCCTTGCATGAGGTTATCTACCAGCTGGAAACCTGGGACATTACAACGATTCGGGCCTCAATCGGGATGTACCTGCTTTGCAAGAACATTCATGAAAACACTGATTTGAAGGTAATCTTAACCGGTGAATGTTCTGATGAGCTGTTTGGCTACAAGTACACGGACTTTGCTCCCAACGCGGAAGAATTCCAAAAAGAATCATTGAAGCGGGTGCACGAGCTTTACATGTACGATGTTTTGCGGGCTGACCGCTGCATTTCTTCCAACTCTTTGGAAGGCCGGGTACCATTTGCGGACCTTGACTTTGTCGAATATGCGCTGTCAACTGATCCAGAACTGAAGATGAACCACTATCACAAGGGCAAGTATCTGCTGCGGCAAGCATTTGCTGGACAGGGATATCTGCCAGACGACATCATCATGCGGGAAAAGGCGGCCTTTAGCGATGCGGTTGGTCACTCATTGGTTGACGACTTGAAGGACTACGCCGAAACGCTCTACACTGATGAAGACGTGGCCAACGCCAAGGAAAAGTATCCATACTGCACGCCATTTACCAAAGAGTCGTTGCTGTATCGCGATATTTTTGAGGAATATTTCCCGGGAAAAGCAAAATGGATCAAGGACTTCTGGATGCCAAACAAGGAATGGGAGAACTGTGACGTTGACGATCCAAGCGCACGGGTCCTCAAGAACTATGGTGCCAGTGGTGAATAAAGCAGATTACCGTAATAGATAAAAGCGTCATCTCAGACGGGGCTTGTCATAACAGCCTTGCATCTTGAGGTGACGCTTTTAGATTGCGATTAAGATTTTGGTTGGCCTGGCTTGGGAAATTTGGCTATTAAAGCCAGGGGATTCTTCCACCGATTAGGCTTCAGTAGCGGAATACCTAGGATTTAATCGAAAAATTGGGCTTCTCGCCAAAATTGATGTCGTTAAACAGCAGCCGCATCTCTGCATTGGGCCGTTAATCTGGGGCTGCGGGAATCAACATTGATGCTGCTGGGGCTGGCTGCTTTAAAACTGTTCTTTTTGGACGTCTGTTTATGGGGCAGCTGGACGGGTGGTAATATCTTCCCGATTGTTTTTGCCGCGCTGCCGAATGGTTTCGCGATTGCCCAGCTGCTGCCAGCAAATGACACTACCTTGATCGTGATGCTGGTGGGGATTTCTTCTGGGATCAGCTTGCTGGGTAATATCTGGCTGGCCGGAATCTTCATGATGCTGTTCTTCCCAATGAATCTGTGGCTGGTTGCCATTCTGCTCATGCTGATTTGGCTGGCTGGACAACAAATCAGCAACCGTTTTGAAAAAATACGCTAGCCAATGAAAGCAGGTAGGGTGACTGATGATCGTGATTAGTAATTGGCTGTTGGTGCGTCAGCTCTGAGAATAATATATGAAAATAGCGCTATAGCAGATGTAAGACCTGCTATAGCGCTATTTGTCTTATTTTACTTATCTTGGTCAAGCAGCTCAAATGAATGCTTTTCCTTACCGATCTGCTTCCAGATATCAATGATCAAAACGTCCATAATCAAGGCGCCAATGATAAACAAAACATATGAATACTTGGTCCCAATGGCAGTCTGAACGACGGTGCTTTGGTGAGGCATTTGCGCAGCAGTGATTGCCAGAATCGTGGAGACACAGGCGGTTCCGATTGAGCCGGCATATTGCTGCAGTGTACTGAATAAGGCATTGCCGTCACCAACCAGCTGCGGTTTTAGATGCTGCAGTCCATAGGTCATGACGTTGTTGAATAAGAAGCCGAAACCGACCATGTAGACTGCGTAAAAGATCGTCAACGACCACATTGAGAGATGGCTGCTGAATGCATACATCAAGATCACGGCCAGGTTGGTAAAAAGCGCGCCAAAGATCAGCGGCTTCTTGATTTCTGATTGATCCAGCAGGCGGCCAGTCAGCGGCAGCAGGACAGCTGAGATCAGTGCCCCGAGCAAGAGCATCAGACCAGCGACAAAAGAATTCTGGTGCAGCGTTAATTGAGCACAGTTTGGCAAAAGGAACGTCATGCCGATTTGAATGAATTGAACCATGAAATACAGCAATAGACATGGCAGATAGATCGGGTCAGCAAAGACATTGGTATTGACCAGCGGGTGTTTACGATGCGAGGTCAGGTAGCCGAACATAATCAAGGTAGCCAGTGCGACAATGACGTTTCCGTAAAAGGCCGGTGAGCCAAAGCCGCTGGTACCAACGCTGTTCAGCCCCATTTCCAGGCAGATGAAGCCAATGGCAACCAGCAGATACTGCAGAAACTGGAAATGGATGGTGGTTGGTTGATCGATCTGCTGAATGTTGGCAATCCCGATCAGGCCAAAAATGATCCCAACTGGCAGGACAATCCAAAAAATCACGCGCCAGTTGATGAATTGATTAACCAGGCCGCCATAAGTTGGTCCTAAAGAAGGTGCCAGCCCGATTACCATTCCACCCAAGCCGGCGTAGGTTCCCTGCATGGCAAATGGAATCTGCTGCATAATGACGAAAAACAGCAGCGGCATTGCCAGCCCAGTGCTGATCCCTTGAATCAAACGGCCTAACAACAGCATCCACAGCTGAGGCGCCAGGGCACAAAGCAGACCGCCAGTGATAAATGCCAGACTAGATGCAACAATCAAGCCGTGCAGTTTAAAGCGACGCTGCAGAAAGGCTGCCAAGACAACGGTTAGGGCGACGGTCAGCAGATAGCCGGTCGTGACCCATTGAACGGCATTTAGACTTTGGTGAAAATCACGCATCAAAGTTGGAAACGTAACATTCATTGAGGTTTCAACCAAGACACCGCAAAATGCCAGGCCAGCAATGCCAATAATTGACAGATTGGTTTTCTTGGTAACTTGATGTTCGTTCGTTTGCTCCATAAAAATCAAATTCCCCTTTCTCAAATAAAAAAACTGACACTGGGAAGGCAAAAATGCTTTTCCTAGTGTCAGTCTGACTTACGGATATACAAGCGAAAGTTATATCTTAACTATACCACTTTCAAAAATTTTTCGTAAATTAAAAAATCATGATAATTAGGACTCAAACCGGTCAAATGTCTTGCCTAAGCAGGTTATGAGCGAATGGGACATAACGCCTGGCTGGATTGACAATAACCTCGTAAAGATTTACTAGACGCGTCGCTCAAACACTCTGATCGGATCTTGAACGGCAAATATTGTGGGACGATTTCAAACAGTCGTTGCCTAGCTGTATTGGAAAGCTCCGGACTGTGGGCTCTGGATTATCGTTGCCTTCAGTCGTTGCCTAGCCGCACTGAGAAGTTTTACATCCGCGTCACCTGTCCAAGGCGGTTTTATCGTTGCCTAGACGCGTTGGGAGGCTCCGGTTGTCGCGTCCAGTCTTGAGCCATCATTCGGTGTAAAGTGCATCAATGGGCCATCAATCTGCGCGTCATAGTCGATCGCAACGTCCAGACCATTGAAAAACCAATAGTCAAAGGCCTGAATGTAGTAATGAATGCCATCGATGACTTGATCAACGACGGGGTCAACGGGATGATCACAGCGGCCGATGCCTTGTGAAAAACCTTGATGGGCATTGGTTTCGCCATAGCCCTTGCCAAACAGTTTGATGCCGTTGCCAGGCTTAAGATGCATTTCGTTTTGAAACCATTCGCTGGCTTGTGGGGTCATGGTAATCTTGGTTAATTTCTTTTCAGTCATAAGAAAGCGCCTTCCTAAAAATGTTTGCTTTTAGCCTAACATGATACCGGCATTTTGTCGCCTGGCTTGCTTGATAAATCGTAAATTTGGTTAAAAAGTTGGTTGCTTGGATTTTACAGCAGTAATTTTTTAATAACCGACCCCATTTTTTTAAAGTTTTGCTAAAATAGGGTGTTGAAGAAACAACCATCGAGATCTGCATTCCTGAAAAGGCGGCTGATCTTTTTTGATTGCGGGCTGTTTAAGCTTGATTAGCTGACAGCACGCGATCGATGTCTAAGCGATGAACCAGCAGCAAGACATTGGTTGAAGGGGGAAAAACTATGGCTGAAAAGCAAGCCAAACTATTGAAAATGCTGAGTGAGGGCTCATTAAACGAGCGGATGTTTAATGCCAGCTTTGGTCTGCGCCTGGAAGAACACCGGATTTTAACCAATGGCCGGGCCAGTCGCTACGAATATCCCAAGAACCTCAGCTCACGCAAAACCAATCCATATCTTTTGAGCGGCTTTTCCGATAATTTAATGGAATTTACCACGCCAATCGTCAGAGGGAGCAAGGCCACCTGTCAGCGGTTAAAGGTCTTAGAGCAGATCGTTGACAGTCAGCTGCATGAAGATGAACGGATCTGGCCATTGAGTCTGGCACCAGCACCAGAGTATCAGCACGATCTGGAATTTGTCGGCAACAACTGCTCACAGCCGTGGAACAAGGAATACACCAACTACCTGCGCGAAAAATATGGCATTAAGCGGATGATGCTGGGAGGCGCGCACATTGGCTTTAACCTGGACCAGGAGCTACTTGACGCATTATACGATCAAAGCTTTAAGGACGACTTTGCCAGCCAGGCCGATTTCCAAAACGCGGTCTACTTCAAGATGGCCCAGTGCTTCTGTCTATGGCGGTGGCTGTTTACCTATCTATACGGTGCCAGTCCGGTTTCAGAAGCCGTTGAACACGATATGCCAGAACACATCAACCTGCCAGTGCGCAGCTTCCGTAACAGTACTTATGGCTACGATAACCTGCCTGATGAGCGCCCCAGCTATGAAAGTCTGGAAAGCTTTGTCGACCAGATTTCAAAGTTTTTGGAGGATGGTACTTACTATGGTCCGCAAGAATTCTTTGGTCCGGTTCGGCTGCACGGTAAGCATGATGATGACAGTCTGCGCCAGATCGTCAAAGATGGGATTAAATTTATCAGTTTTCGTTCGTTTGATCTGGATCCTTTTGCTAAAGGCGGGATCAGTGAAGATACGCTGAATTTCTTAGAGTTGTTAATGATCTACACATTGGTTTCGCCAATGCCGGAAAACCTTAGTGAAAAACTAAACCAGGCAATTGAGCGCAATAATGAGGTCGCTTTGCAGGCACCAGATGAACAAACCGACTGGATGCGCAATGAGGCTATGGATTTGATTGAGCGCTTGAGTCAATTCTGCGATCAATTTAATGCACCGCGCGAATACAAGCTGGCCTTGAGCTTCGTTAAGCGGCGGGTAGAAGATCCAACGCTGACGATCGGTGGCCAGGTAGCGGAAAAACTGGCGAAGGGCGACCTGTTGAGCTTCGGCCTCAAGATTGCCAATGATCGCTATACCAGTTTCGTACGCTCGCCACATCCATTGCAGGCGCTGGCTGGCCAGTATTCCGACAGTGTTCAAAAATTGATTAAGATTGCTATCATGAGCGGGGTCCACGTTGATTTTGAAAATCCCTTAAAGCTCAGTGTCGGTAATCGGGTTGAAACTTTTGACGCGCAGGCTGATCTTGATCTTTCCCGCGGTGCTTTGGATTACTTGTTGAACCTGTTCCCAGAATTAGAAGGCAATTTGGCTGAATAGCAAAAAACAGTTGGGAGGCGCGCCCTGTATGGGAAGCGCCTTTTTACGTCATGGTGGCTGTATTGATTTTTAACGACGAAAGGACGATGGATTTTGCGTAAGCTTGGAATTATTGGACTTGGCAACGTTGGCGCACTGTTGGCCAATCTGTTGGTGGCACGGCAGACCGTTGATGAGCTGGTTTTGATTGATACCAACAGTGATCTGGCAGTCGGGCTGCAAAATGATCTGCTTGATGGTATGTTGACACTGGCAGTTCAGCCAACGATTAAAGTACAGGATTACGCGGCGCTCAAGGATGCGGACGCCGTTGTCTTGGCAATTGGCAAGGCAGAATTGTTAAAAGAGCAGCGGTTTGCTGAATTGACCGATGTTGGGAAGATAATGCGCCAGATTGCACCGCAGATCAAGCAGAGCGGCTTTAGCGGGGTACTGCTCAACCTGGCTAATCCTAACGAGGCAGCCACGGCCTATCTGCAATATCTAACGGAACTGCCGCGGCCAAAAGTAATCGGGCTGGGAACGGTTCTGGATACCGCGCGCCTGCATCGAGCCATTGCCAATCAGGTCCATGTCGCGCCCAGTGCGGTGACTGGTTTTGTCTATGGTCAGCATGATGGCGAGGCCGTGCCAATCTGGTCAACGTTTCGCATCAATGGCCAACCGTTGGAAAAGCCGGTAATGGGGCAAAAAATCGACCCACACCAAAGCGAGATTCAAGCTAAGCTGAATGGCTGGTATGCAATCAAAGGTCAAGGGCAAGACGTCAGCGGGATGGCATTATGGACGATGCGGATTCTGCAGGCAGTCTTGTCAGATGAACAGGTCAGTTTTCCCGTGGCGCTTTATCAGCCGCAGTATCAAAGTTATCTGAGTTTTGCCGCGCAGCTTGGTCGACAGGGCGTTGGCAACTATACGCTTTTGCCATTACGACCATTGGAGGAAGATCAGCTTAAAGTCGCGGCCCAAAACATTCAAGATCAGTTAAACATCTTGCTGGAACTGCCAACTGAGGACTAGGTTAGGGCGTTTCGTTAATTGATTATCCTAAATTTAGATTGTCGATTTTGCTGATAAAAGTCGATCCAGTATTTTAGCTGATCGCATCAATCAAAAAGATCATCACGGTCGCGTTAGGCTCGGGATGATCTTTTTAGTTTGCAGGCATAATTGAAGATTGGCGCAGACAGTAAATACGCATACTGGCGTGGTTGTTTGAGGTGAGTTTGCCAGAGTGATTCCCAAGCTGGTCTAATTTAGCGGTACTGTCGGCGGGCTGGCGCATGGTAATGGTTCATAAACTTCATCAAGTCGTCAAATGAATGGGCGAAATGGATCGCGTCCAGGTATGACTGTTCCAAAAAGCCAGTGTCGTGCATGCGTCGCAACATATTACGTAGGGGGTCATAAAAACCGTTGACGTTATAAAGCGCGGTTGGTTTAGCGTTATCGCCTAAGGACATCCATGAAAAGGCCTCGCTGATTTCTTCCAACGTGCCGATTCCACCGGGCAGCGCCACCAGTCCGTCCGCGAGATCCATCATCAAATCTTTGCGCACGTCCATGTTAGAAACGATTTTAAGATCCTCAACGCGGTCCAGTGCGGTTTGGCGTTCGTATAGCTGTCTGGTGATGACGCCATGGACTTTGCCGCCATTATCCAGTATGGCATTGGCAATCACGCCCATGGTTCCGTATTTGCCACCGCCATAGACCAGTTCAATGCCATTTTGCGCCATCTTTTTGCCAAACGCCGCGGCCCTTGCTTGGTAGATGGGATCATTGCCTAGATGCGCGCCACAGTAAACGGCTAAACTCTTAATCATCAAATCGCTTCTTTCCATTTGGTTTTACCTTAATTGTAAACCGATTGATCCTTTGCGGCTTATGTTTTATCAAGGATGAGAATCGGTCAGCAGTTTTAACTGCATCGCACCGGTTGTCGACGAACAGACATTGGTGGAAACAACTGCTTTGAGGACTCCTTATCATGTGTCGAACACTCGTCAGCCACATTTGCCATTAAAATCGCCACAGCCTTTGGAAAATCAGGAGGCCCACCGAACTCATCTGTACCATCAAACCAGCTTAAGTTAAATCGTTCCAAACTTATTTCAATGGCGACCCGCAAACCAATCTCAAATAATCAAACCAGTGCCATCGCTAAGACTGAAGGCAATAAAAAAACGGCGTCCGTCGCGGAACGTCGTGAATGTGAATGAGTCATAACGTAATTAAATTAATTATTGCACGGTTGAATATAGTATACTTGGTCATCGGCTTCATCGATCAGCTTGGCGGGGCGCTGTTCATTGGCTTGGATCGTAATGTGATAGCCAAACTTGTCCAAGTAGACGAGTTGCTCAGTGCTGACCTGCTGAACGGTAGCCGGAATCAATTGGTTGTCGATTCCCAGCTTGAGTTCTGGTGAGATCGTAATAATGTGCGAACGGTCACGCTCTTCATCATAGTATTTCCAGGTACCGGCATAGAAAACGGGCAAGGCCGCGACGGGATGATTCTGTTTCTTAGATCGGCTGAAACCAAACGAACTGGTGATTCCAGCCATTAGTCCCGCACCGAAAAGCAACATTCCTTTTTTCTTCATTCTGCTCAATCCCCTTCAATTTAACTTGATTTTTCATTTGATCATAAATTTACGATTTTAATTATACACAGCTTTGTGTTATAGAAAGATTTCATTTCTGTTAAAAACTGAAAATAATTGTTAGAATGAAACGTAGCAATTGTAAAGGAGTGATCGAATTGCTAAAATTGGGGATTATTGGAACTAACATTATTACTGATCAAATGCTTGACGCGGCTAAAACCACGGGCAAGTACGAACTGACGGCGGTTTACTCGCGAACTGAGGAACATGCTGAAAAGTTCGGCAAGCCATATGGAGCCACGCAGTTTTTTGACAGTTTGGAAGATTTCTTTGATGAAGGCGACTTTGACGTGGTCTACGTTGCCTCACCAAACAGCCTGCACTATGAACAGGTTCGCTTAGCAATCGAAAATGACAAATTCGTAATTGTTGAAAAGCCTGCCTTTGTCAACCCAAACGAATTTGAGGGCATTGAATCGCTTTTGGCAGCCCACCCAAAGGCCCGTGTCGTTGAAGCTGCTCGTCATATTCACACAGGTCTTTTCCATGCGGCTGAAGAACAGCTCAAGCAGATGCCGGTTATTCAAGGTGCCAACATTACAGTAATGAAGTATTCTTCTCGCTATGACAAGGTAATTGCCGGCGACAAGCCATATCCAAACATCTTCACGGCTGAATTTGCCGGTGGGGCATTGATGGACCTGGGTGTTTACGCTGTTTATGGTGCCGTTACTCTGTTTGGCGTTCCGGACAGTGTCGTGCTGTTCCCAACGATGGTCGCAAGCGGTGTTGATGGGATGGACACCGCCATTTTGAAGTATGACAAGTTTGCCGTAACGCTGAACTTTGGTAAGACGGCCAACTCGCATCTGGTTTCTGAAGTGTACGGTCTTAAGGATACGCTGGTCTTTGACTCAATCTTTGACACGACCAAAGTAACCTACTATGACAGTGAAAAGCAGGCCCACCCACTGGAAGCCAAATTTTATGAAAACTCAATGGTTGATGAGCTTAACGATTTTGCTGATCTGTTCAATGATCCGGAAAATCCAGAACAACAGGCTAAATATCGTCGCTGGTTTGATCTGGCGCGCAAGGTCAACACGGTAATGTATGATCTGCGTCGCTCGGCTGAATTGACTTTCCCAGCTGACGATAATCGCTAGACATCAACTGACTAAATTAAAGGATGGATATCTGTTGATCGAACAATTTCAACAACTTTTTGATGAAAAAGGTTTCCAGCAGCCAACGCAGATTCAGACCGCGGTTGCTGAAACCCTAGCTTCTGGAAAATCAGTCTTAGGAATCGCGCCAACTGGTTCTGGTAAGACGCTGGCCTTTGCCTGGCCGCTTTTGCCTAAAGTTGAGCCCGGTGCCGGCGTTCAGATTTTGATTTTGGAACCATCACAGGAACTGGCAATTCAAACGACGGCAGTTTTACGCGAATGGGCCAATCTGATCGGGGTCAAGGTGCGCTCGCTGACTGGTGGTGCCAATCTGCGGCGGCAAGTGGCAATGCTTAAAAAACAGCACCCAGATGTCGTAGTCGGGACGCCGGGACGCGTGCTGCATATGCTGGACAATCGCGATTTGAAGCTTGACCGGCTGAAGACGCTGGTGATTGATGAAGCCGATGATCTGTTGCGCGATGATACGCAGGCGGTGGTCGAAGATATTGAACGCGCCACACCGCTCAACGCGCAATTGGCCTTTTTCTCGGCAACAAGTTCGGCAGCCTTTGATCAGCTCAGCGTCATGTTTGGCCGCGACATCATTACTTATGACGTTCGTGAAACGGATCAAAGCCGTGGACCGGTTCGGCATGGCTTGGTCTATGCACGAACGATGAGTCAAAAAACGGCAATGCTTAATCGGTTGAGTCACACCAAGGATTTTCGGGCGCTGGTCTTCTTTGACAGTATCAAGACGCTGCACTACGCGGCCAGTCGCTTGAAGCATGAGCACGTCGCTTCGGCAACTCTAGGCGGCAAGCAGCGGCAAACAGAACGTGAAACGGCACTGCGTCAATTCCGCAAGCGTCAGTTAAAGCTGCTGTTGACCACTGATGTCGCCGCGCGGGGGTTGGATATTCCCAAACTGCCAGCCGTGATCAATTTCGAACTGCCTACCACTGTTGATCAGTACGTGCATCGAACTGGCCGAACGGGACGGCAGGGTGAGCCCGGCTTGGTGATCAACCTGGGCAGTGATCATGATTTTCGTGATCTGAAAAAGCTGCTGGCCGATACCGACTATCAGTTTACGGAATTGACGGTTGGTGAAAAAGCCGTCACCGATGAAAAACCGGCCGATGGAGCAGCCAAAATGCCGGTGCGCAAAGAAGCCAGCCGTGCGATTCAAAAGGAACAGCGTGAAAGCAAGCGTGAGGTTAAAAAGAGCATTCACAATACGCTGGATGGCTTTTCGATGCCGGCTAAGCGCAAAAACCGCAAGAAGAATCGCAAAAACAAGGGAATTCGTCTCAAGCACCGTCGCATGGCTGAAAAACAATCTGATCAATAGTCTTGGCGCTGATGGATATTGATTAAGTAAGTGAAATCTCGGTTCCGCCTGGCTATCTCTGTCTGATAGGGGTGGCATCGTTTCAAATACAAGGCATGCTTGATTCAGATTCAATATTAAAGAGATATTGTTGACTTTACGATTGAACATAAATGTGCGACAATATTTCTTGTTGCGGTCCCATAGCATAATTGGATAGTGCATCCGCCTCCTAAGCGGTCGATTCCGGTTCGAATCCGGATGGGATCATTTAATTTAACTTAATGCAGTTCTTCAGCAAGTCGCCATCCTTAATTGGGTAGCGGCTTGTTTTACGTTGACGACTTAAATTTTTCGCCAAAAGTTAGGGAAACGATATCGGTAATTTTTGAAGCCTTATCTATATTTCGGTTAAATGTGTAATGGATGAGAAATTACGTTGCACATTGTAAATAAAAAAGCGTGATAGCAGATCTGGTAAAATCTGGGATCACGCGATGCTGTTAGATTTAAGGGTCGAATCTTAACTCCTGGTTGGCAGGGGCTAGCGATTGGCGATTTTGTCGTTGGTCTTAAAGATCAGCCACTTGGAAAAGATATAGTTGGCAATCACGACGACGACATTGTCCAAAATCTTAACGACCAACTGTTGGATGGCGGAGTCAAAACCTAAAAGCGTCACCCCGACGTACATAAAGACGATATCGATCAAAAGCGTCAAGGCACGATAGAAGTAGAACTTGACAAACTCCACGATAAAAGCGCGGAACGTCGTATAGTGCGAGCCAAAGACCCAGACCTTGTTCGTTAAATAAGCGACCAGAACGGAAACAAACCAGGCAATAATGTTGGCAAGCTGGTAGTTCCAGTGAATGCCGGAACTGAGCCATTGGAACACGCCAATATTGACGATGGTTGTCACCACGCCCCAAAACAGGTAGGCAATGACGCTTTTATATTTATTCCATAATTCAGTCATTAGTCTTGAGCTGCCTTTTCTACCAGCTGCTTGGCAAATGCATCCAGCTTGGTGATATCGTCTTGATCTGGCTCCAGGTTGATGTGAACGTTGTCAGCACCCTTAACGGCACCGGTTTGTTCAAAGGCCTCGCCAAACTTGTCAACAGCCAGGCAGAAGAAGTCTTCATAAAAAGTATCGCCTGAGCCGGCCACGCCATAAACCTTGCCACTCAGATCTTCTTCCTTTAAGTCATCGAAAAAGTCCAGACCTTCATCAGGCAGGGCACCTTCGTCATAAGTGTATGGGCAGACTACGCAAATGTCGACGTCTTCAAAATCAGCCGCGTCGGCCATCGTCATTTCGGTTTCTTCAACTTCAACGCCTTGGTTTTCCAAAGCTTCGGTAATAATATCGGCAACGTCTTCATTGTTGCCAGTAATCGTGGCATATACGACCAATGCTTTTGCCATTGTTTTTCCCTCCACGTAAATAGATTCGTAAATAAATTCGCAACGGATAGTATAACACAGAATTATTTTGCGGCCTTGAGTGATATACTAAATAAGATATTAAAATTTATAAACTAAGGAGACTTTCTGGATGATTAGTTTAAAGTCACCACGCGAAATTGAAGCGATGGAAAAGTCCGGTGCCGTTTTAGCCGGGATGCACATTGGGGTGCGCGAAATCATTCGGCCTGGTATTTCCAGCTGGGTAATTGAAGAATTTGCCCGTGAATATTTCAAAAAGGCGCATGCAATTGCCGCTCAGATTGGTTTTGAAGGCTACCAGTACGCAACCTGCATCAGCGTCAACGATGAGATCTGCCACGGTTTCCCCCGCAAGAAGCTGATTTTTAAGGACAATGATCTGGTCAAGGTTGATACGGTCGTGAACCTGGATGGCGCCTACAGTGATTCCTGCTGGTCATACGCGGTTGGCAAGGCCAGTGATGAGGTCAAGCGCTTGATGGACGTTACCTACAAGTCATTATATCTGGGGATTGATCAATGTAAGGTCGGCAACCGGATTGGGGACATTGGTGCGGCCATTCAGCACTACACGGAAGATGAGAACGGCTATGGCGATGTGCGCGAATTTGTCGGCCACGGTATTGGACCAACGATGCACGAAGATCCAATGGTACCTCACTATGGCAAGGCGGGACAGGGAACGCGGTTGCGCAATGGAATGACCATTACCGTAGAGCCCATGATCAACACTGGTACCTGGGAAGCTGATACCAGTGATCCAAGTGGCTGGCTGGCTAAAACGGCAGATGGTGGCCTGAGCTGTCAATACGAACACTCGCTGGTAGTTACCGACAAAGGCCCTAAGATCTTGACCTCCCAAGATCCAGAAGCCGATGCCGCCTACCTGTATGATGACAACTACGCTGAATACTTGGCGCACTACGCTAAGCTGGCTAAAGAAGTTGCCAAAAAGTACATGAAATAGTCCATAAGATAATTACGCGTTACTAAAGACGTGATGCCTTGGTTTGCTGCCAAGATCCACCACGTCTTTTATTTATGATGGGTGAACGCACGCTCCTCAATATAAGAGGGGCGTTTTTATTTCGTGATATAATGTCTTTTGATATTGCATTGTCGCTCTGTGCTGATAATCTGATAAAATTAAAAACATTATTTCTGAATAAGGCAGGTTAACCATGGACAAAAAGCCGAATAAAATAAAAAATTTCGTGCTGCTTTTTATTAAGCATTTCACCATGGCACAGGTTTCAGCGTCAGCGGCGGTCTTGGCCTACTACTCGCTGCTGTCGGTTTTTCCGGCGATCATCGTGGTCGGTAACCTGCTGCCAATGATGGGATTGAATGCCAAAACCGTCTTGGACTATCTGCAGACGGCAATTCCGGAATCAGTTTATGACTTCTTAAGACCGATTATCTATGACTTTCTGCAGCATGGGAACGGCGGCACGTTGACTTTGGGTGCGATCGTGGCATTATGGTCCACCAGCCTAGGAATTGCGGCTTTTCAGCGCAGCGTCAATCATGCCTATGGGGTCGCAGAAAACCAAAATCCAATCATTAATCGCGCCGTATCGTTTCTTTGGATGCTGGTCATCTTACTTATCGTGACGACGCTGGTGATTTTATATGGGCTTGGTGAACAGACCTTGAGCAGCCTGCAGCCGATCTTAGGCTTTAGTACCAAATACGTCACGTTCTTCAGGTCGATCAAGTGGCCGGTTACGTTCTGGGCGCTGTTTGTATTCTTAACGCTGCTGTACTACTTTGTTCCCAATGCTCTGGTCAAGCTGCGCTACGTGATTCCGGGCGCCTTGATTGCAGATCTTTTGTGGATGGGACTTTCCCGTGTCTTTTCCTATTACACGATGATTTTTGCCCATAACATTACGTCTTATAAAACGATTGGGGCGTTTATCGTGCTGATGATCTGGCTGGATCTGTCCGGCATGATCATCATGATCGGTGCCACCATCAATGCCACGCTGCAGGATGCCCATGACGGCGAGATCAAGGAAAAAAAGCATCTTTGGCAGTACGTGCGCAAGATGCGGCATCGCGAGTTTAACGACCGCTACCATTATGATGAGCATAAATAAAAGTAAAAACGCCGGTAGGGAAGGACCTGCTGGCGCTTTGAACAGTTGGACTTGTATTTGATTAAAGTGAGGAAGTTTTTAAGAAATGGCGAAAATTTCAAAAATTGAAGCACAAAAACGTCCTGGCCGCTATAATATCTATCTTGATGGCAAGTATGCGTTTGCCGTAGCCGAAAGCGTCTTGATCAAGTACCGGCTCATGAAAGGGATGGAACTCGATCAAACACAGCTGGCCCAGATCTCTAATGATGATGAGATTGCCAGGACCTATAATAAAATGCTGGACTATCTGGCTCACCAGCTGCGAACGGAACATGACGTCTATGAGAAGATGCGCCAGCTCAAGACCCCGGCTGAAGATATTGAACCGGTGATGCAAAAGTTGCGCGGGCTCCATCTTTTAGATGATCACGAGTACGCGGCCAGCTACGTACGCACGGTGATGAATACGGAACTGAAAGGGCCCCAGGTGATTCGGCAAAAACTGCGGCAAAAGCAGATTGGCGAATTGGATATCGACAGTGCCCTGGCGCAGTTTACACCGGAGCGGCAGCTGGAAAACGCGACCAAGCTGGCCAAAAAGCTGTTTAAACGCTATAACAAGCTGCCGATGCGTCGTCAGGCCGAAAAGGTACGGCAGGGATTGGCAACGAATGGCTATGCGGCTGATCTGTTCAATGAGATCAAGGATACTGTGACGCCGCAGCCTGATCTTGAGCAGGAAGATGAACTGTTGGCCAAAGAAGCGGCCAAGGCTTGGCAACGCTATGAGAAACGCGTGCAGACGGATTATGAAAGACGGCTTAAGGTTAAGCAGGCTCTGTATCGAAAGGGTTTTGATCTGGATGAGGTTGAACATTGGCTGAATGAGCATGAGAACGCTTGAAAACCGCAGTAGTTTTAAAATGTCTTTTTAAATTTATAATTTACTGGTATTATGTAGAAAGTATTGTTTTGATAAGGAATTGCTTTCAAAAATCTTAACTAGAGTTTTAAGTGATATTATGCAAAATCAAATTGAAGAAACAGAGTCAACGGAAATCATGGAAAAAAGTCAAATAAAAAAACAATCACTGACCTATCTTTTCTTTAAGCGATTGACCGACATCGTTTTGTCGCTGCTCGCTTTGATTTGTTTTAGTCCAGTGTTTTTAGGCGTTTGGATTGCCAACCGCTTTGGCGACAATAAGGGACCGCTGTTTTTTAAGCAGACCCGAATCGGTAAAAACGGCAAGCCTTTTAAAATGTACAAGTTTCGCTCAATGATCGTTAATGCTGACGAGATGCTGCATTCTAACATCGAGCTTTATGAAAAATACGTTGAAAACAACTATAAGCTCGAGCCGGATGAGGACCCACGCATTACCAATCTGGGACGCTGGCTGCGGCGGACTTCGATTGACGAGATCCCACAGTTCATCAACATCTTAAAGGGTGACATGAGCATTGTCGGACCACGGCCAGTCGTTAAAGAAGAACTCAAGGAATATGGCGATCGCGTCGATAAGTTCCTGTCGGTCAAGCCGGGTGCCATGGGACTTTGGCAGGCTAGCGGCCGCAGCAATATCGGCTATCCAGAACGCTGTGATTTGGAACTGAGTTATGTTGATCATGCTTCATATTGGTATGACGTAAAAATCATGTTTAAGAATATCATCAGTATCTTTAAGAATACTGGTGCTTACTGAGTCGGAGGGAAAGATTAGTGAACATTAAAGTCTTAGTAGCGGTGCACAAAAACTACGCAATGCCTAGTGATCCAATGTATCTGCCGGTATTTGTCGGTAAGGATCTGCATCCAGACGTTAACGATACTTTCCAAGGCGACAATACTGGTGACAATATCTCTAAGAAGAACGCGCACTATAACGAACTGACCGCGCTTTACTGGGGCTGGAAAAGCCTGCCAGATGTTGATGCACTGGGCCTGGTTCACTATCGTCGCTACTTCTCTTTGCATCATGACAAGGATTTAAATAAGGTCTTGAGTACGGCTGAAGCGGAGAATCTGTTAAAGGATTATGACGTTATTTTGCCAAAGCAGCGCAACTACTTTATTGAGACCAACGAATCGCACTACTTGCACGTTCATGAACATGAGCCGCTGGAAGTTACGCGCGAGGTTATCAACAAAAAGTATCCTGCCTATGCCAAATCATTTGAAACCGTAATGAAGCGGACCAAGGCACACTATTTCAACATGATGATTATGAAAAAACAGCCGCTTGATGAGTACTGCACCTGGCTGTTTGACGTTTTAGGCGAAGTAGAAAAGCGTATTGACTATTCCAACTACACGCCATATGAGCAGCGGGTCTTTGGATTTTTGAGTGAATTGCTGTTAGACACTTGGTTGGGATGCCATCCAGAGTATCGGACGGTTGACGTTAACTATGTCTTTATGGAAAAGCAGAACTGGCTGCTAAAAGGCGGTAAGTTCTTGAAACGTAAAATCATGGGACATGGTGAACACTAATAATCAGGAGAGAGAGCATGGCCAATTTAGTCGGTAAAAAATTTCATGAAATTGGCAATTGGCGAATTGATGGGCAGATTATCTATGAAATTGCATTTGCTTTTGAATTTGTAGTTGCGTTTTTAATTACTTCAACCTATACCGATTACTTTTCAAACCATTTGCTGCACACATTAATGTTTGCTGGTCTAGCATTGGTTTTATTAAAGATTTTTTTATTCGATGATTTAGATTTAAAATGGCTGGCAATCGATGCAATTGTCTTAATATTGCTATTGACAACTTGGCGAACGTCAAAAGAATTTTCGCTTTTTTCAATGGGGATTTTTGTTTTAGGCGCAAGAAATGTTGATTTTAAGCGAATTATCAAGATTTACTTTTATGTTGGAATGTTGCTTCTAGCCTTTGTAGTGATTTCAGCTATGGGTGGCTTGATAAGAAATCTAGTCTATCGTCGAGACATGACCAATATCGTTAGGCAGTCATTTGGGATTGCCTACCCAACTGATTTTGCGGCACACGTCTTATACTTGATTTTAGCTTATGCCTATTTAAAGTTTGGTAAGATCAAATGGTATGATTACGCAGTATTTTTAGCGGCCGCGGTTTTCTTGGTAAAATTCTCTGACGCGCGCTTAAGTGCCTACGCCATCATCTTATCGATTCCAGTACTTTGGATTGGGCAACGAGCTCAGACAGATCATTTATTAAGTCGATTCATTGCATCGTTTTATTGGACGGTTCCGATTCTATCGGCATATCTGGTGATTATTGCATCATATTTTTTCACACCGTCAAATAAGATCCTGACTAAGGTTAACAATGCAAGTTCTGGACGCTTGTTTTTAGGACATAAGGCAATCTCTGAATATGGCTTTTCAATGTTCGGCAAGCAGATTATTGAGCATGGCTGGGGTGGCGCTGATGGGTTAAAAATGTCGCAAAACGCCCCTGCTAATTATTTCTTTGTCGATTCTTCATTTTTACGAATGACGATTTTATATGGAATAATCATGGCAATTATAATATTATTGGCTATGACTAAAATTTCATGGGAATCATTCCAAAAAGGAAGCTTCGCATTAGCAAGCATAATTGTCATTGTGTCGGTGAGTGCAATGGTGGAGCAGCGACTATTGGATCTGGCATACGATCCCTTTTTAATTGCATTATTGGCCAATGTTTATACACAACATAAAGCGGAGGATATATCTTGAAAAACTACTCAGCAAAAGAACTCATTCAAATGTTTTGGAAGAGTGTAATTTTGATTTTGGTACTGGCAGTTCTTGGCGGCGGAGCAATGGGTTATCGTGCCAAAAAACAGCAACACACTACTTATAGTGCCAGTCAGGAAATCGTAATCTCACATAATCTTAATGAAAATCAGTCATCAGATAATGGTCAGGATTCTATTACGAATGCTGATATGAATATGATGCCAACTTACGCGGCGATTGCGGAAGATGAGACAATCTCGGAAACGGCACACAAAATGCTGCCAAAATCGGTTAAGAAACACTACTCAGTTCAAGATGTAAATGACTCAGTAAGGGCCATCGCTCACCAACAATCGTTAGTATTAACGATTAAGGCTAAAGCTGGTTCAGCCAAGGCCGCTGTCGAAATTGCCAATGCGACTGCAAAGGCGGTTAAGAAAGATCTGCCTAAACTACAACCAGGTGCAGGTACGGTAACGCTTTTGGCTAAGCCTACTACTAAGTCGACTACAAGCGAGACTTTGCCACATGCCAAGAAATATGCCATGGTTGGCGCTGCAATGGGCGGCCTGATCGGTATCTTGATTTCCTTTGTTGTAATTACCTTGAAGGATCTTGTTAAGAAACGTAAATAAAGTTATTTTAGAGATTAATTGGTAATGCTGATTGATCTCTTATTTTGTATTTAGGAGTGAAAAAATGAGTAAACGAGTTTTGTTGACGGTTGTTGATCCCAATCCGAATAATGCAGGGCCAAAAGCTAAGAATGACATTGAAGAGATCCTGGCTCAAGAAGGCTATCAAGACATGCGGTTGCCATATAACTGGGAATCAAAAATAGCTAAATTTAAATATAAATATTGGAGCATCCCAAGACTGTTTAAGAATAAAGAAATTGACGAATTGGTAATGCAGTTTCCAATCTACTCACGGGCGCTGATGGATGCTTTTATTGAAAATTTTCGTAAGTATTCAAATGGTAAGCTGTTTTTTATCATTCATGATATCGAATCGTTGCGTTTCTTTAAGGATGACCCTAGCTATGTGGAAAAAGAAGTGCAATGGCTCAAAGAAGCCGACGGAATCATCTCTCATAATCAGAGCATGGAAAAATGGATTCGCAGTCAAGGAGTAGAAACGCCAATCGTAAATCTGGGATTGTTTGACTACTTAAACCCACAGCCAATTGATGAGGAAACTGAATATAATAAGTCGGTATGTCTAGCCGGTAACCTAAGAAAGTCTAATTTCTTGCAAAAGATTGATATGGAGGATGCCAAATTAAATGTCTTTGGTCCCAATGCTCCCAAGTCGTTTGGAAAAGGCGTTGAATACAAAGGACAGTTTTCTCCAGAAGAGCTGCCTAAACATTTGAAGTCAAACTTTGGCTTGATCTGGGATGGTGACAGTCTGGAAACTTGTACTGGGCAGTTTGGCGACTACATGAAATATAACTGCCCGCATAAGGCATCATTATATTTAAGTACTGGTATTCCGGTGATTGTCTGGAAAGAAGCTGCGGTTGCTCAATATTTGGTTGACCATCAGTTGGGAATTGCTATCGACAGTCTGAAGAAGCTGCCCGAAATCCTGAATCAGATTAGTTCTGATGAATATAAGGTAATGAAGCAAAATGCAATTGAAGCAGCGCATGCATTGCGTAATGGGGAACATATCAAGACTGCCTTAAACGAACTGGAAAAAGAAATGTAGATTTGGAGGCGAAGTAAATGATACCTAAAAAGATCCATTATGTTTGGCTTGGTCATGGTAAAAAATCGCCCAAAATGAAACGATGCCTGGCTTCATGGCAGCAGGTTCTAGTTCCAGCTGGTTATGAGATTATTGAATGGAACGAAGATAATTGGGATGTTACTCAGAATAAATTTGCCTATGAAAACTATCAGGCTGGCAAGTATGCTTACCCATCCGACGTTATGAGGCTTGACGTACTTTATCGATATGGTGGAATCTATATTGATACTGACATTTTAGTGAAGAAGCCCTTTGATGAGTTTTTAAATCTGCCAGCATTTTGGGCGATGCAGTTTGATAATACGATTAGTACTTCGATCTTTGGGGCTGAGGCTGGCAATCCTTTTATTAAGTCATTATTGAATAAGTATGATGGATTTGATCGTCAAATGATGTTGGACGGCAGATTGCCGGAGACCAACAATGAAATTATCACCAAGGCCTTACTTGATTACTATCCAGAATTTGTTTTGGAAGATAAAAAACAAATTTTAAATGATGGAACGGTGATTTTTCCTAAAGAGTATTTTATGTTTCCAACGTTTAATAAATCGATGGGCTATTCAGAACATCTCTTTACCAAGACTTGGGGCCATGATGGCTATTCAAAGGCGCACTATGTTATTAAAGATATGGTGCATCGATTAGTTGGAGATGTTGTCTTTGGTAAGATCAGCTCGGCACGTGGGCGTAAGCTCTTTTTACAAAATGAAGAATATCAAAGAGAACGGGATAATAAAAAGCAAGGATCGTAAGTGAGCATGAAAACAGATATTACCATAATTATTCCAACCTATAATGCTAAGCACACGATTGAAAAGTGTGTAGAAAGTCTGCTTAAGCAGGTTGGTAATTTTTCATATCAAATTATAATCTTGGATGACGGTTCCAGTGATGGTACGTTAGCTAGGCTTGAAAAATACCAGGATAATCAGTTGGTTGAGATAGTTGCCAAGCAAAATACTGGTGCTTCATCAACTCGGAATGTCGGGATTGAAATGGCGGAAATGGATTCCGAATACTTAATTTTTGTCGATGCTGATGACTTTGTTGAAGCAGACTATTTAAAGCTGCTATTCGATCAATTTAAAGATAATAGTAACTGTGATCTGGCTATCTGTGGCTATCGTAAGGAAGATGAAAATGGCGAGTTGCGTTTTAAGGCTGCTGGTCAAAAGCAAGTGATGGATCGGCGCCAGGCTTTGGAACAGATTTTTGTAAGTACTGGCTATGAAGGCTATCCTTGGAATAAGCTGTTTAAAACTAGTATCATTAAAGATAATCAGATTCGCTTTAATACCGATTTAGTATTAGCTGAAGATCTATATTTCTGCTGCGAGTACTTGCTGCATTGCTCTAAGGTGAGTTATGATCCTAAGCCGGTTTATCATTACGTGGTTCAAGAGAATAGTCAAATCAATTCGAATCGTTATGGTGCGCCATATAATCCTAAGTCTTTAAACATCATTACCACTTATACAAGACTGCAAAGCTTGATTCCTGCTAAGTACCAAAAAGTACACCAATCGATTAATACACAGCTTTGTTGGAGCTCTACGACGATTTTACGTAACATCATGCTGGCGCCCAATCGAGACGAGGTGCCAGCTGACACGATTGCCAAACTGAAAGGAATAGTTAAGCAAAATCGTCATGATTTCATGCAGAATACAATCTTGCCAAAGCGGGATAAAATTATTTTTATGTTGAACCTTTATGCACCGGGATTACTAGCGTGGATCTGGAAAAAATTTAGTTTACGGGGAAATGGATTTTAAATTTAAGAAAGCTTAAAATTGAAATTTTATTATTCAAAAAATAATCTCCGTAGTAAAATAGTACAGTTAATATGATTCAAGATAAATCAAATTCTAATTTATAAATAAAGAGGACCGTTATGAATAATTACGATTATTTAGTAGTAGGCGCCGGCTTATTTGGAGCCACTTTTGCCTACGAAGCAGCTAAGCGTGGCAAGCGCGTTAAGGTAATTGAAAAACGCAGCCATATTGCTGGCAACATCTACACTAAGAAAGTTGATGGTATCCAGGTACATGAATATGGTGCTCACATTTTCCATACTTCGGATAAGGCAATCTGGGAATACGTTAATCAGTTTGCGGAATTCAACCGCTACACGAATTCTCCAGTGGCCAACTACAAAGGGGAAATGTACAACCTACCATTCAACATGAACACCTTTAATAAGATGTGGGGCGTTCGAACGCCTAAAGAAGCAATGGCTAAAATCAATGAGCAGCGAGCTGAAATGGATGGCAAAGAGCCTCAGAACTTAGAAGAACAGGCCATTTCTCTGATCGGTCGCGATATCTATGAAAAGCTGATCAAGGGCTACACCGAAAAACAATGGGGGCAAAAGGCAACAGAGCTGCCGGCCTTTATCATTCGGCGGCTGCCAGTTCGATTGACTTACGATAACAACTACTTCAATGATCTGTACCAAGGCATTCCAATGGGCGGCTACACGCAGATCGTTGAAAAGATGCTGGCCAGCGATTTGATCGATGTTGAACTGGGGGTTGACTTCTTTGATCAACAAGATGAATATCTGGCAGACTTCCCTAAGATCGTCTTTACTGGGATGATCGATCAATTCTTCAACTATGAATTGGGTGAGTTGGAATACCGCAGCTTACACTTTGAGACTGAAGAGCTTGATGAAGACAACTACCAAGGCAATGCCGTGGTTAATTATACCGATGCCGAAACACCGTACACGCGGATTATTGAGCACAAGCACTTTGAATTCGGCAAGGGCGATGAGGGCAAGACTATCATTACGCGCGAATATCCAGCTGACTGGAAACGAGGCGATGAACCATACTATCCAGTTAACAACCAACGTAATAATGCTCTTTACCAGCAATACACGGAATTGGCCGGACAAAAGGCACCAAACGTTATTTTTGGTGGTCGTCTGGGTCAATACAAGTACTACAACATGGATCAAGTAATCAAGGCGGCCTTAACGACCGTGGCTGAGGAGTTTGACAAGTAGATCATGAAGGTTATCAAAAACTATCTGTATAATGCGGGCTACCAAATTTTATTGATGTTTGCTCCTTTGATTACGACACCATATGTTTCACGGGTTTTGGGAGCACATGCATATGGTATCAACACTTATACAAATGGTTGGGTTACTTTCTTTTATTTGATGGGTCAAATGGGGATAACCCTCTACGGTAACCGTGAAGTAGCCTATCATCGTGATGATAAATATAAGCGTTCGCAAACCTTCTGGGGCATTGAGATTCTTCAATTAGGTACGATTACCATTGCCTTGATAGCCTATTTGGCAGCTGTTTTTCTCTTTAGTACGACGTTTAAGGAATACTACCTGTTGCAAACACTATGGATTGTGGCTGCAGGACTTGATGTTTCCTGGTACTTTATGGGAATGGAAGACTTTAAAAAGACGGTTACGAGAAATACGATCGTCAAGCTGATTTCAATTGCGTTGATCTTTATGCTTGTCCGAACGGAAGCCGATCTTTGGAAGTACGTGCTGCTTTTGGGATTGGCGCAGGTTGGTGGTAACGTTACTTTATGGCCTTATCTGCGCGACAGTATTCAATGGGTACCAATCAAAGAATGGCATCCGCTTAAGCATTTCTACCCATCGCTGTTGCTGTTTATCCCAACAATTACCACGCAGATCTATTTAGTTGTCAACAAATTAATGCTTGGTAAGATTGGGCAGCCAACTGCCTTGGGACAATTCGATTTTGCTGATAAAATCGTTAAGTTGGTCTTAGCAGTCGTAACGGCTACGGGGACGGTTATGTTGCCTCATGTCGCCAATAAATATGCTAATGGCGACGTTAAAGGGATTCGAACAAGTTTATATTCTTCATTTGATTTTGTAACAGCAATGTCCGTTCCAATGATGTTTGGCTTAATGGCAATTTCATCTAAATTCGCTCCCTGGTTCTTAGGAGCGGAATATGTTGATACTGGCCGAATCATCTTCTTGGAGGCGCCAGTAATTCTGTTTATTGCCTGGAGTAACGTCACAGGAACGCAATACCTAATGCCGGTTAACCGGGTCAAGGAATATACGCTTTCGGTGACGGCGGGTGCAGTGGTCAACATTATTGGAAATTTGTTTTTGATTGAACCTTATTCCGCAAATGGGGCAGCGATGGCAACCGTTATTTCTGAGTTTGCGGTAACAGCAGTGCAGCTGTACTTTGTTCGAACCACCATCAGTCGGCGAATGTTGTTTAAAGATCTCTGGCGGTACTTATTAAGCGGTCTTATCATGTACTTCGTAGTTTTACGTCTAGATGAAATTATGAAGATGAACATTATTAATTTAGCAGCTCAAGTAATTATTGGGGCGGTAGTTTATCTGCTTTGTATTCTTGTATTTAGAGCACCAATCGTTAAACGAGCTAAGCAGATTTTGGCAGATAGATAATAAAGAGGCTTTTGTTTTTACAGCAAAAGCCTCTTTATTTGTAACAATCGTAATATAGATTTTGATAATTAATATTAAACGCTTACAATGCTTTGCTGGTGGACTTATTAAATATTTTGTTTTGCAAAAAGGTTACGAAAAAATAAAGAGTATGCTATAATAATGTTACAAGGATGTTACATAAATGATATTTAAGTAACAAACCTAATTTAGTTAATAAGCAAAAACTTCAAGGGATAATTCAAAAGAGAGTAAGGGGGATAAGCTTATGAAGAAGAACATGAACATCTTGCTTAGCAGCTTGGTAATTGCAGGTCTGTTGGCTGGTTGTGGGGCCAAGACAACGACCACGTCTACTAAGAGCAACGCTGACAGCACACGGACTGAACAAAGTACTTCTCACAAGCACAAGACCTCTGCAAAAGCAGCTGCTAGTGAAAAGAAGACTACTGATCAAAAGAATGAATCACAAAACGCTGCTAGTCAAATTGTTGCAAATGAAACTTTAACCGCAGCTTCAAGCAGTGTTGCATCGGTTGGCCAAGTTTCAAGCTCTGCTAATACATTAAAAGTCGGCAGTGCAATGGTTACCTTACCTGAAACGCAATCATCAAAGACAGCTACAAATTCTCAAGCAGTAGCGCCAACCACTGAAACAATCCAAACAGCTCAAGCTTCTGGTACTACCGCAACTACGCAGCAACCAGCAATTGCTCAAAATAATGAAACACAAGCTGCTCAGCTGAATGAAGATCAGATGACTGATCAGCAAAAGGCTGGTTTGTTGGCATGGTACACGAGCCACTATGTAACCAACGAAGCAACGCCTCAGGCAAATCGCCCACTGGTTGTAACTGCAATGAACGAAAGCTCTGTTTTGGCACCTTTGCCAAATGGTACCAACAATACCTACTACCAAATCTACGGAGCAAAGCCTGACGAAAGTGAATGGGTAAATTACTACGCTCAAGGTAAGGATGTAGATGGTTCGCCAATTGCTAACACGGTTTACATCTACAACAACCAGCAGTGGAACCCTTACCAAGTTTCTGACATGGTTAACACGGCTAACCAAAATAATGGTGCTGACTACGTAAATCAAGTAGCCAACAACGTTCAAATGTATGATGAACGTTAACATATAGTTGTAATATTAAAAAAATTATTAAAAGCGCTGATCTTGCCCAATTATAGGATGATTAGCGCTTTTTAATGTTGTTAAAATGTAACTAAAATATGACATTTATGTATCATATTATCATTCGCGTTGATTGAAAAGGTCAGCAATGATAAACTTTTAAATAGTTTTAAGAATCAAGAAATTAACTTAAAAAATAAATCTAAAAAACCGAGTAATTAGTAGCGAGGAGAAAATGATGGCGAAACCTAGTCCTGAAGTAAAGACGCGCTTTAAAATGTATAAAAAAGGCAAGCTGTGGTTGGTTGCAGCTGCTGCAACAGCTGGTTTAATGGCTGGTGGTAACGTTGCGCAAGCTGACAGTAGTACGACAACTAGCAATAGTGATCAAGCTGTTGTTGCTAACACAAATACTGGTGCAAGCAACGATAATAATAGCAATGATAACAGCACGGTTGCTTTGACTACTACGACTGTAGCATCCAGTAATTCACAAGTTGCTACTGTATCTGAAGATGCTGTTTCTACTACTGCTAGTGAATCAACTTCAGCTACGGATACGATTCAGAAGGCAACGTCATCAACTGATCAAGCAATCGATTCTGCTAGTCAAGCTTCAACTGAGGCTTCGAAGGCAGCTGAAACTGTTGAACAAAGTACCGCATCGGCAACTCAAGATAGCCAAAGCAATACTAAGGCTGAAACTAGTTCTAATGCAGAAGCTGATACGGTTTCAATGACGACGGCGGCTGCCACTTCTACTACTAATCAAACATCAACTACTACCAAAACGACTGAAGTTTACTCAAACGGTCACTGGTACTTGAAAGACCAAAACGGCAAGAACCTGACTGGTTGGCAAAAGCTTTCCGATGGTCGGACGGTTTACTACAACAACCAAGGTCAACTGGTAAATGGTGAACAAAAGATCAACAACCAGTGGTACTACTTCAGTACTTCAAACGGCGATGTTGCTAAGGGTTGGTATAAATTATCAGATGGCCGGACAGTTTACTATGACGTCGATGCTAATGGTAGTGGGAAAGGCATGCTTTATGGTATGCAAACCATTAGTGGTGCTTCATACTATTTCAACGTATGGACCGGTGCTGAAGAAGTAGGCTTTAAACAGGTTAATGGTAAGACTTATTACTTTAACCCTAAGATGGTAACTGGAATTCAGCACATTGGTAACTACTGGTACTACTTTGGTACTGATGGTGTAATGAAGACTGGAATTGTTGTACTGCCATCAAATGGTCATATTGTTTACTACAATAATGCTGGTCAACTTCAATATGGCGAACAACAAGTAAATGGTAAGTGGTACCACTTTGATAAGGTTGATGGTCACGCCGCTCGTGGCTGGTACACTTTAGAAGATGGTCGAACCGTTTACTATGATGTAGATGCTAATGGTAATGGCCAAGGTATGCTTCATGGTGTTCAAACTGTGGCGGGTAAGACTTACTCATTTAACATCTGGACAGGTGCCGTTGCTAAAAACACCGAACAAAAGATTAATGGCTCGTGGTATTACTTTGGCAGTGATGGTTCGATGCAGACTGGTTTTGTTACCTTAAATGATACTGGTAATACTCGGACCGTTTACTACAACAGCAAGGGCCAAATGCAATATGGCTGGCAGACGATTAATGGTAAGACCTACTACTTTAATGTCTGGACTGGCGATATGACCAAGGGTGAAAGCAAGATTGATGGCTCATGGTACTACTTTGGTACCAATGGTGTTATGCAAACTGGCTTCGTCAACCTGAATGATACCGGTAATACTCGGACCGTTTACTATAACAGTAAAGGCCAGATGCAATATGGTTGGCAGACGATTAATGGTAAGACCTATTACTTTAACGTCTGGACTGGTAATATGTACAAGAATGAAAACAAGATCGGTAACTACTGGTACTACTTTGGTAATGATGGTGTCATGAGAACCGGTTTTGTTACTCTTACTGATACTGGCAAGACACGGGTAGTTTACTACAATAGTAAAGGTCAATTGCAATATGGTCAGCAAACCATTAACAATAAAACCTACTACTTTAACATTTGGACTGGTGAAAAAGAAACCGGTGTTGTGTACAATGCAAACACTAAGTTGTTGCAGTACTACGGTGAAAGTGATGGTTCCTTAAGCAAGGGTACCGTTTCTATTAATGGTAAGAGTTATACTCTGGATAGTAATGGCAATATTCCACTTACTAATGGTGAAAATCAGGTTAATGGTAATTGGTATCTGTATGATTCATCAGCTAAGAAGCTTAAGACTGGTTTTCAAAGTGTATCTGGTAACCGTACTGTTTACTATGACCCTGATACCGCAATCATGTTCCATGGTGAAAAGCAGATTAATGGTAGTTGGTACTACTTTGATAAGTGGACTGGTGCTGAAGCCATCTCAACTTTTATCACGCTTTCAGATGGTCGCGTAGTATACTATGACAATCAAGGTCATATGGTCCATGGTGAAAAGCAAATTAATGGTAATTGGTATTACTTTAATCAATGGACTGGTGCCGAGGCTATTTCGACCTTTATCAAATTGAGTGATGGTCGAAATGTATACTATGATGGTCAAGGCCATATGTTAAAAGGGTGGCAGACTATCAACGGCAATACGTTCTACTTTGACCTGGCTAATGGGAATATGTATACCGGTACACATTATATTGATGGTACGAAGCATGTCTTTGCTTCAGATGGTGTTGAAGATACTTGGGGTTGGCCATTCTCATCCGTTGGTCGTGGTAGCTTTACCGGTGGACAGTTGTTTGGGGTTAATGCCGGTGGTGAATTCCGTCAAAACGGTTTCCACGATGGTCTTGACTTTGGTTCAATCGACCACCCAGGCTATGAAGTCCATGCCGTTCACAAGGGTACGGTTACTGCCATTGGTTATGCATCCGGTCTGGACTGGTATGTATTGATTGATACTGGTGAATACTTGACTGTTTACCAAGAAGCATTCAGCAGTCGTTCCAATATTTGGGTAAGCGTTGGCCAACAAGTTAATGTTGGCGACGTAATTGGTGGACGAACGACTGCTCACCTGCATTTGGGAATTACTCGTCAAAAGAACTTTAGCGTTGCCCTGGCAAATTCATTTAACAACAATGGAACTTGGATTAATCCATTGACTTTGTTGGGTAACTAAACAAAAAGGGGAGCTTTTTAAGGAAGCCCCCCTTTTTTAAGAAAATTAGGATTCTGTGGATTTTATTTGGAGGAAAGACTTGAATAACGAACGTCAAAAGGTACAAGCATATCAAAGTACGCAACAAAAAACTTTGAAGAAATGGACGCTCTTTTCTGGAATTACTTTGACAGCATTAAGCTTCGGGTTGATTATTCATTCTGGAACCGCACAGGCTGATGCCACAACAACTAGCAGTAGTGTATCGCAAACTACGACGGATACTAATAATGGTAAGTCAGTAGCGCTGACCTCAACTGCGGTATCTACTGCTGATACGACTGATGACGCTGCTTCACAATCTACAAGTAGCAGTAGCGAAAGTACTGGTTCAACTGTTGATGCTAATGCTGTGTCTTCAACACCAGATACGCAGACCAGTACGGTTGCTAATACTGATTCTTCTGAACAAAGTAGTTCTGCTGCAGCATCTACAACATCACAAGATTCGAATACAAGTAATTCAGCAAACACGACTTCAACCGCTGCTTCTGAAACTAGCAATACGTCGAGTAACAACAGCACTGCTTCAGCAACAGCAGCTTCCTCAACGGCTGTAGTTGCTAATACTGATCAAGAAATTGCATTGCAAACACTGGCTGCATACAGTACTTCAGCTGATGCAATTGATGTTTCCTCATACCAGGGTGCCATGAGTGTAGGTACTTACTCATGGCTCAAGAGTCTTGGCGTTAAGTACGTTATCGTCAAGCTAACCCAAGGTACTACATACACCAACCCATATGCACAGACGCAAATTAATAATGCAAAAGCAGCTGGGTTGGCAGTAGCAACCTATGACTATGCAGTCTTTACCGATTCAGCATCAGCAATCGCAGAAGCTGATCACTATGCCAATGTTGCCAGTTCGTATGGCCTGGATGGCAGTACGTTGATGATTGCCGACATGGAAGATAGTGTAACCAAGCGTTCCAACATTGCAGCCCTTTTAAATGAATTTTGGAACGAGCTGAGTCGGCGCGGTTACACCAATCACGGTGTTTATGCTAGCTACAGTTATGATAAGACTTACAACGTCAGCTCAACGGTCGGTCACAATAAGACGTGGATTGCTGCCTACTACTATGACTACTGGAAGAATACCATCTTAAACTCAGATTACGGTGCTTGGCAGTATACCGACAGCTTTAATGGTTATGATGGCTCAATCGATAAAGGTATGTTCAGTACTTATATGAGCCTAAATGGTGAAAAACAAGAGAATGGCTACTGGTATCTGTACAAAAATGGGGTTCGTCAGACTGGGTTCCAAAGCTTTTCTGATGGCCGAACTGTATACTATAACAGTCAAGGACAGATGCAGTATGGTGAACAAAAAATTAATGGTTACTGGTACTACTTCCGAACTGATAATGGAGCAATGGTAACTGGCTTTCAGAAACTTTCTGATGGTCGGACCGTATACTATAACAGCCAAGGCCAGATGCAGTATGGTAACCAAACAATTAATGGCAACAAATACTATTTAAACGTTTGGACCGGCGCCGTTACCTATGGTGAAGTCGAAATCAACGGTCGTAACTATTACTATAATGATAGTACTGGCATTCAAGAGACCGGTCTGGTTTACAATCAAAAAGCAAAAAAGCTGCAGTATTATGATCCAGCTACTGGTGCCTTGAAAACTGGCGTAGCTAGTGTAAGCAGCAATAACACTACGATTCTGCTGAATTCTGACGGCTCAGTTAATACAAACAAGCTTACTACGGGAATTCAGAAAATTGGTGGCTATTCCTACTACTATAGTGCTTCACAAGGTGCATTTTTATCTGGATGGCAAACGGTTAATGATAAGAAGTACTACTTTGATCCAACTACTTTAAAAATGACGACTGGTCAGAAAAAGATTAATGGCTATTGGTATGATTTTGATAGTAATGGAATCATGCAGACTGGTTTCACGAAGCTGTCTGATGGACAGAAAACCTATACTGTTTACTATAATACAGAAGGTAAGATGCTGTATGGTGAACAGAAGATCAACAATAAGTGGTATTACTTTAATGTTCAAAATGGTCAGATGGCTCAAGGTTGGTTTACATTAAGTGATGGCCGATTGGTATACTATGATGTTGATGCCACTGGTAATGGTCAAGGAATGTTGCACGGGATGAGTGCAGTTAATGGTACAAACTACTACTTCAACATCTGGACAGGTGCTAGAGAGACCGGCTTCAAGCAGGTAAATGGTAAGACCTATTACTTCAACCCACAAATGTTGACCGGAATTCAACATATTGGAAACTACTGGTATAACTTCGGTAGTGATGGCATTATGAAGACCGGCTTTGTTGTTCTATCATCTAATGGTCATATTGTTTACTACAATGCCAGTGGTCAACTCCAATATGGTGAAAAACAGATTAATGGCAAATGGTATCACTTTGATACTACTGATGGTCATGCTGCCCAAGGTTGGTATACATTGGAAGATGGTCGAGTAGTATACTATGACGTTGACAGCAAAGGTAACGGTCAAGGAATGCTACACGGAATCCAGACTGTTAACGGTAAAAAATACGCATTTGATCAATGGACCGGTGCACTCAAGAAAAACTATGAAGTAAAAATCAATGGATACTGGTATTACTTTGGTAGTGACGGCTCAATGCAGACTGGTTTTGTAACACTTACTGATACTGGCAACAAACGACTTGTTTATTATAATGCTGAAGGTCAGATGCAGTATGGCTGGCAGACGATAAATGGCAAGAAATACTACTTTAATGTCTGGACAGGTGCAGCATACCAAGGAGAATACAAGATTGACGGTAAGTGGTACTACTTTGGCAGTGATGGTTCAATGCAGACCGGTTTTGTAACGCTTACTGATACTGGTGACAAACGAATTGTGTACTATAATTCTGAAGGCCAAATGCAGTATGGTTGGCAGACGATCAGTGGTAAGAAGTACTACTTTAATGTTTGGACCGGTGCAATGTATCAAGGCGAACATAAAATTGATGGAAAATGGTATTACTTCGGTAGTAACGGGATAATGCAGACTGGCTTTGTAACATTAAGCGATGGTCGAACTGTTTATTACAATGCTCAAGGCCAGATGTTGTATGGTTGGCAGACAATCAATGGTACTAAATATTACTTTAATGTATGGACAGGGAACAAGGAAAAATAATCAATAAACATTAATGAAATGCCTAATATGATGAGGTAATCATATTAGGCTTTTTATAGTGCTTGAAAAGGGAAAATTATGATGAAAAGCAAGAGAAATTCAAGTTTTGAACTATTAAGAATCTTAAGTATGTTTGCAATCGTGATACATCATTTTGCGATTCATGGAACGTTAAATCCTAGTTTTTATGATAAAAGCTTTGCAAATTCATATGTTGTTTATGATTACCTTATTTTTCTCGGACGATTAGGAGTTGTACTTTTTGTAATGATTGGGGCATATTTCTTATGTGATAAGGAATTTAACTTTAAAAGGCCAATTAATCTAATCTTAACTACATGCATGTACAGCTATTTAATTTACTTTGTATTAAGACATATCATACATCCTAGGTCTCTAAATATTCTTTTCAATAATGAAGGCCTAAAAGCCTTTTGGAGTCCTTTTCCATTACCGAGTGGTTATTGGTTTGTCGGGGGATATGTAGTATTATTATTTTTGATGCCCATGCTGAATAGTACAATTAAATCTTTAAATAAGCAGCAACTTCAATTTTTGATATTTATTCTGTCTGTATTTTGGGTATTGATTCCAACATTAATGCAAATATTGCCTGGTAAACCAGATATGGCAATTGATGATTTTGGGTATAGTCATGGAATAATTTTTATATTGTTCTATTTTATGGCTGCATATCTGAAAAAGTATTCAGGATCATTTTTAAACGATGCCAAGAAAATGGGTATAATGTCTTTGCTATGTTTAGCTGCTACCTTAGTTATTTGTCTTTTGGCATTGCGAGGAAGTCAAGCTAGTGTAATGTTGGCAGGAGTAAATGCATTGTACAATCCATTTACTATCTTAACGGCATTCTATATTTTTGCCTTTTTCAAGAATTTGTCTTTTTATAATGGATTTATTAACTATATTGCTGGATCAATGTTTGGTGTTTATTTAATATCAGATAATACGTTTATTAGAACGTTAATCTGGCAGACTTTTATTTCTTCAAAGGATGTTGCTGCATCTTGGCTGAATTATCTGGGAGAGGCATTAGGCTACTCACTAGTTATCTTTTTAGCTAGTTTGTTGCTGGACATTTTGGTAAGAAAGATGGTTTTTGAAAAGCCAATTAACAAGGTAACGTCATTTCTTAATGAAAAAATTTCAAAAATAATAAAATATTAGTTTAATTAATGGAGAATAGATATATGGGTGAAAATGTATTAACAATCGTTGTGCCCTGCTATAACGAAGAAGAGGTCTTGCCTGAAACGACTAAAGAGTTAGGGCAGATATTAAACGATTTAATTGATAAGAAGAAAATAGCCCCTAACAGTAAGCTCCTATTTGTTAATGACGGCAGTAAAGACAAGACCTGGGAAATTATTAGTAGTTATAGTGATAAATTTGATTATGTCACTGGGATCAAATTTACGCGTAATTATGGACATCAAAATGCATTATTAGCTGGGATGAGCCTAGCGGTAAAGTATTCTGATATGATTATTACGATTGATGCTGATCTCCAAGATGATGTTAATGCAATCTACAAGATGGTAGATAAATTTATTGAAGGATACGACGTTGTTTACGGAGTAAGAAACAGTCGAGACACAGATTCCTTCTTTAAAAAGCATACAGCCCTAATGTACTACGGCTTGATGAAGAAAATGGGAGTTAATCTGGTTCCAGACTCAGCCGACTATCGTTTATTAAGTAAGCGCGCAACGGAAGCATTACTTGATTACAAGGAGCGCAATCTTTTCTTAAGAGGAATGGTGCCATTGGTTGGCTACAAATCGACCAAAGTTTACTATCCAAGAAAAGAAAGATATGCTGGGACCTCCAAATATCCACTAAAGAAGATGATTCATTTTGCCTTGGATGGTATTACATCATTTTCAATTGCGCCGATTCATCTAATCATGTCGATGGGACTTATCGTTATGTTGATAAGTATCGTTTTAATGATTTATACAATCGTGGAGAAGATTGAAGGACATATTGTGCCAGGATGGTCCTCATTGATGATATCGATATGGTTCTTAGGTGGGGTTCAATTAATTTCTGTCAGTGTAATTGGTGAATATATTGGAAAGGTGTTTACAGAGGTAAAGCATCGTCCTAGATTTAACATTGAATGTGAAAACTATTCTAAGAAGATGGATAAAAGATTAGAGGGTTAAATTTTGAGTGAAGAAAAACGATATAAGTGGTTACAAATACTTTTATTTATAGTTTTAAGTTTTTTATTTGTATTACCACTTCAAAAGAATGGGGTAATCTATTTTGGAGATGATATGAATTATCATGTGAATAGAATTATCGAATTGATAAAAAATTTCAAACATGGTAATTTGTTTCCTTATATATACACATATACCTTTGATAAAGTAGGTTATCCTTTAGGGATTTTCTATCCTTGGATAACATTAACGCCTTTTGCTTTTTTTTCAATACTTCTAAATAATACTGTTCATGGAATTTATTTAGGATTTGTTTTTTATACTTTCTTAACGCTTATATTTACTTATGTATGCGTAAGAAGAATGAAAAAGAGTTCATTTCAAGCAAATGTTGTTTCAATTATATATACATTCTGTGCGTATAGGACAATTGATGCTTTTTCTAGATTTGCAATTGGTGAATTTTTAGGAATGTTTTTTTTGCCTCTTTGCTTATACGGAATCTATGCGGTTATGTTTGGCAATAGAAAAGATTGGCCATTTTTAGCATTTGGTGTATCTTTTACATTGCTTTCACACGTTTTAAGTGCCTTTATTATTGTTTTAGCATTATCGATAATATTTGTTTTATTTATTTGGTTTGTAAAAGATAAGGCTAATTGCATATCGCAATTAGTAAAAGCTATTGTTGTTGCCTTTACAAGTTCATCAATTTTCCTGTTTCCTTTTATAGAACAAGAACTTTTTCAGAAATATAATCCTCCATCTCCATATGATGTTTCTCAAACGGCAAATTATATGGATGAAATAGTTATGTCTTCACTAAGGAATAGTGTCCTCAGATATGCCCCTGGTAAGCCTTATGGAATAGGTGTTGTATTACTACTTGTAATTATATTAGGATTATTACTTTTTAAGAAATTCAATTTAACATCTAGAATTGTTTATTTGTTGGGACTATTCTCATTTGTTTGTGCAAGTTCCTTATTCCCATGGGTACTTTTAAAACATACTCCAGTTTCATTGATTCAGTTTCCAATAAGAATACTAATGCTAACTTCAATTCTATTGGCATATTCTGGCGGAGATATTGCTGAGATACTGTATGAAGAAAACAATTATAGCGCTTCATGGAAGAACAATCTGTTTAAGTCAGTAATTATATTAGTTATCATAACTCCTTGGTTTAGTAGTATAAATCAGTTAAAAAATGATCCATTAAGTAATTCAGAAGCAAATAAAGTTTATACCGGTTCTATGAAAGAATATAAAGGGGCATCAGCTTGGTATTTAGATCAATACACCCCTAAAAAAAGTATGAATTATTTTAAAGATATCCAGAATCATATTGCTTTAGTTAATGGTAAGAAGGAGAGATTACGAAATATAAGTTCTCAACCCAACGCCCAGATTTATCATATAAAGGATTTAAAAGCTGGTGATAATGTTAACTTACCAATTGCTTTGTATAAGAATATGCATGTTTATCAAAATGGAAAAGACTTATCCTTAGTAAGAAACGAACGTAATACAATAGCATTTAAGACAATCAGTAATGGTAGCGTGGTTGTTAAATATATTCCATCATTAATTGATAAATTAGGAATAATATTAAGTTTTCTAACATGGCTAATATCACTAGGTTACTTTATTTATACAAAAATAAAACAAAAAATGTTAAATATATAACTAGTGTTTAAATATTTAGGAGAATTATTTTTGAAAAAGAGGATAATATTCGATAGATTAGTAGTACTTGTTTTTTTTGTTATTTTAAGTATTTTATATGTTTACCCATTGCAAAAACAAGGAATAATATATCGTTCTGACGATTTGGCATTTCATATTAATCGAATTACAGAGTTAATATATGATTTTAAGAATGGTAGTTTTTTACCTTATATTTATACACATTCTTTCAATAAGGTATGTTTTCCATTGGGAATTTTTTATCCTTGGTTAACATTAATTCCATTTGTATTGTTTTCTATTTTATTAGGCAATAATATCTTGGGAATATACGCGGGATTTGCGTTTTATACCTTTTTAACTCTTCTATTTACCTATGTTTGTACTAGAAGATTGGAGAAAAGCAAATCACAAGCAATTCTAACATCTGTTATTTATGCTTTTTGTACCTATAGGACGATTAATGCATTTACAAGGTTTGCCTTAGGTGAATTTTTGGGGATGGTATTTTTACCTCTCTGCCTATATGGTTTTTACGCAGTAATGTTTGGGAATAAGAGAGATTGGCCATTCTTAGCATTTGGTATGTCTTTTATTATTCTTTCACATGTTCTTAGTACCTTTATAACCATCATTTTCCTTATAGTACTTTTCTTAATTTTTATTTGGTATGTATTAGATAAAATAAGTACATTTAAATATCTTATAATTTCAAGCTTTGTTGCGATTACTAGCTCATCGATCTTTATTTTTCCCTTCTTAGAACAAGAACTATTCCAGAAAAATAATAGCGCATCTACTTTTAATATTTCAGGCACTGCTAATCCTATGGATAATATGTTTCTTTCTGCTCTTAGTAATTCTATGGAAAGAACAATAGCAGGAAATGGTTATCCTTACAGTATAGGTATAGTTTTATTAGTTATTTTATTGCTTGGTTTAGTACTGTTTAAAAGGTTTGCAACACTTACGAAGATAATTTATTTGATAGGATTTACTACTTTTGTAATGGCAACCAGTCTGTTCCCATGGGGGCTTTTCCAACATACTGTTCTTTCTGTAATACAATTTCCATTTAGATTATTAATTATCACTTCCTGCTGCTTAGCATTTGTTGGTGGTGAGGAATTTACACTTACAAAACAGGATCTAATTGGTAATAATTTTTCAAAGAGTAAAACAATTTTGTTAACATTATCATGTATAGGATTAGTGATTTTACCTTGGTATAGTGGGATAGATCAACTAAAACGTACATCTAATATTATTAGTCCTAATCAGCCAGATTGGGATGTTCCAAATAAGCCTTATATATCAAATAATCAAAAGTATAACGGCTATTACGCTTGGCATATAGATCAATATACGCCAAAGCAGACAATCCCATACTTTAATCAAATTAATAATCATATTGCGATTATTAATGGAGAAAAGGTGAAGTTGAAGCTGGATAAGATATCTGTTAAACCTAACGAACAGATATATACAAACAAAAATATAAAAGCAGGAGCAAGTGTGGATTTACCCGTTGCTTTATATAAAAACCTACATGTTTATCAAAATGGAAAAGACTTAGCTTTGATAAAGAGCAAACGTAATACGATAGCATTTAAGGCAATCAGCAACGGTAGTGTTGTTGTTAAATACGTTCCTTCATTAATTGATAAGTTAGGAACTCTATTAAGCATTATGACTTGGCTAATAGCAATAATCTATGCCATTTATGCTAAATTTAGGAAAACAAAATTTAAAGTAGGATCATAGATGTAAATATGTTTCGTGTTGGGTATAAATTTGCTATAATATAGCCCATATGATTAACTGAAACAATAAAACTTAGGAGCATACACATAATGAAAAAAGTAAAAAATAGTTTAATGGCTATTTTGATGATTTTTGGTATGACATTTTTAATGGCAGGATGCGGAAATAGTTCCAAGTCAGCACAAAGCTCATCTAAAAGTGAAACTACTTCAAGTAAGGTAGTTAAAAAGAAGAATGCAACTAAAGCAAAGAAGGCTGCAACCTCTTCTGCTAAGAGCAAAACTTCATCTAGCAAGGCTGATAGTGAATCCTCTAGTAGTAGTGCTGTTGTAGACAATGAAAGCCAAAGCAGCAGTAGTAGTTCATCTAGCAGTTCAGTTCAAAGCAGCAGCAACATTCAATTAGGCTTGAATGATGTTGCTACATGGACGGATAGTAATGGTGTCGTTCATAACGTTGACAGTGATGGTATGGATCGCCAGGTTAAGAACGGTCAAACTACTTACGCTGACTGGAGTGGCCCATTGCCAAGCAATGCACAGGTCGTAACATCTAGCAGTTCTAGCTCAGCAAGCAACTAGGCATATTAGAAAGGCTCGTCATTTCTGACGAGCCTTTTTATATATTTTTTTATATTTAATAAATTAAGCATTTGTTAAATACTAATGTTTTAGGAATTGTTTGTTAACTTTATTTATTATCCTAGAATGCAAATTCTACGTACATTGAATTGATAAATTACCGGTGATAAAATCAAAAATTGTATGAACTATTACTGTATTTCATGATTTTGGGGGATATTCTGTTTATTATGAAAAAGCCAATTGATCAGAAAAAACATTTTAAAATGTATAAAAGCGGTAAAACCTGGGTAGTCGCAGGAATTACTGCAATCAGTCTGTTGGGCGGTGGTATGCAGATTGCGCATGCCGATGAGGTAAGTACAACTACACAGACGACTGTTGTTTCACCATCAGTTTCAACAACAAGTACAGCAGCTAAATCAGTTACTGCAAAGGATACTGTTGTTGCGGATGCACAAGTTAGTGATACTACTCAAAACAGTACAGATAACAATACTGAAAGCCAGGCTACTGATACTAAAAGTACTGTAACAAGTGATACTGACAGTCAAAATAAAACGGCTGCCAGTGTAACTCAAGTAACCGAAAAGCCACAGGTAGATTCAGCAAATGACAATGCTCAATCTGTAGAACAAAGTATTAATACTGACTCACAGAAGATTACTGCAAGTACTAGTACTTTAGCGGCTGACAGTCAAAAAGATGATAATACGACGGCTGTAACTACGACCGAGTATTATAAAGATGGCCATTGGTACTTAAAAGACCAAAATGGAAACTACTTGAATGGCTGGCAAAAGCTATCAGGCAATCGTCTTGCTTACTATGATTTGAAAAATAATCAAATGCTGTATGGTGAACAGCAGATTAATACTCAATGGTTTTATCTCCGAAAGGACAACGGGGATGTTGTAAAGGGATGGTTTACTCTTCCTGATGGCCGACACGTCTATTATGATGTAGATGCTAACGGTGGTGGCAATGGTATGCTGCATGGTATACAAAAAACACCAGATAACAAAACCTACTATTTTAACCAGTGGACTGGTGCTCAAGAAACCGGATTTAAGTCAATCAAAGGAAAGACATATTATTTTGCCCCAGAAATGGTAACTGGCGAAAAAAAGATTGATAATCATTGGTATTATTTTGCTAAAACTGGGGAGATGGCAATTGGCTTTGTTACGCTAGATGATACCGGTAATACTAGAATTGTTTACTATAACGCAAAGGGACAAATGCAATATGGTGAACAAAAGATCAATAATCACTGGTATTACTTCAATACAGCTGATGGTCATGAAGAAACGGGCTTTGTTAAATTGTCAGATGGCCGAACCGTTTACTACGATAGCCAGGGCCAAATGCTTTATGGAAATCAAAAGATCAATAATAAGCAGTATCTTTTTAATCAGTGGACTGGTGCAATGGAGAAGGGTGTTTTCTTGAATAAAGAAAGCAAGTACTTCCAATATTATGATCAGTCAGATGGTACTTTGACTGAAAATGGCACCGTTCAATTAGACGGAAAAAAATATAAGATTGTTGATGCACATGTTTGTTTTCCTAATGGTGAAAATAAAATTAATGGCTATTGGTACTATCTAAAAGATAATAAAGCCATGGTTGGATGGATATCATTAACAGATGGTCGCCTAGTACATTATGACAATAATGGCCAGATGCAATATGGCGAACAAAAGATTAATAACAACTGGTATTACTTCAATCAGTGGACTGGAGCAGCAGCTATCGGTTGGTATACGTTACCTGATGGTCGAATTGTTTATTATCAGGTTAATAAGGATGGTACCGGTAATGGTATGTTGCACGGTATGGCAACTGTGAATGGTATTGCTTATTACTTTAACCAATGGACCGGTGCTCGAGAAAATGGGTTTAAAGTTATTAACGGAAAAACTTACTACTTTAATCCTCAATTATCACTTGGTGAAAAGAATATCTCAGGTCATTGGTACTATTTCGGTAATAATGGGGTAATGCGAACAGGATTTACTTCGCTGCCTGACGGTCGTTTAGTGTACTACAACTCTCTTGGTCAAATGCAGTATGGGGAACAACAAATTTCGGGCAAATGGTATTGTTTTAACCAATGGAATGGCGATACAGTTCGTGGTTGGCATACGTTGAGCGATGGTCGTGTTGTTTATTATCAAGTAAACAATGATGGTACCGGCGCTGGTATGCTCCATGGCATGCAAAAAGCAGCTGATAAGTACTACTACTTTAATCAATGGACTGGGGCTCGTGAGTCTGGGTTTAAGGTAGTTAACGGCAATACATATTACTTTATGCCAGAAATGGCTACTGGTGAACAGGTAATTGGTGGCTATCATTATTACTTTGATGGTGATGGTGTGATGGAAACCGGTTTTGTTAGCCTGCCAGATGGTCGAAGCGTTTATTATAACGAAAAAGGTCAAATGCAGTTTGGTGAGCAAAAGATTAATGGCAAATGGTTCTATTTCAATAAGAACGGGAATATCGTTAGTGATTTCTTTGATTTACCAGATGGTCGTAGAGTTTACTATGCAATTGATCAGCAAAACGTTGCTAATAGTAAAGGTATGCTATATGGTGAACAAACCGTTAAAGGCATGATTTATTACTTCAATCCTTGGACTGGAGCTCAAGAAAAGGGCGTAGTATATAATTCTACGACCAAACAACTTCAATACTATGGTGCTGCCAATGGCTCATTAAGCAAAAATGTCGAGACTACAATTGATAAGAAAAAAGTAAAAACAGATACTGAGGGCAACATTATTCTTACCAATGGTGAAAATGAAGTTAACGGTCAATGGTACTACTATGATACTCAGAAAAAATCATTGATAACCGGCTGGAAGAAGTTGTCGGATGGTCGAGAGGTATACTATGATCCAGATACAGCTCAGATGATTCATGGTGAAAAGAAAATTAGTGGTTTTTGGTTCTACTTTGATAAATGGACTGGAGCTGAAGCAGCTTCTCAATTTATTAAACTAGCTGATGGACGGATTGCCTACTATGATGAAAAGGGCCACATGTCTTATGATGAAAAGAAAATTGGAAATTACTGGTATTACTTTAATCTAAACGATGGTAATGAGGCAGTTTCTAAATTCATTAAACTCAGTGATGGACGTACAGTTTACTATGATTCCCAAGGACATATGGTTTACAATTGGCAAAACATCAATGGTAGTACATATTACTTTAATCCACAAACCGGTGGAATGTATGTTGGTGCTCAATGGATTAATGGACAAGAGTACTACTTTGACTACATTACTGGTGCTCAAGTAAAGGATCAGTGGACGGCCAAGCTTTTGGAATGGTTCTTTAATCGAATTGGTAAACTGACATATTCCATGACTGGATCACGTAATGGTGCTGATGGAACCGCTGATTGTTCTGGTTCATTGACTCAAGCATTGTATGAGGCCGGTGCATGGCGATATTCAATGCTTTACAATACAGAAATGCTACACAGCTATCTCTTGGGAAATGGCTACCATCTAGCATATGAAAACACTGGGTATACTTCTCCATTAGTCGGTGATGTTATTATCTGGGGTCAACGTGGACACAGTGCAGGTGGTGCCGGTCACACCGGCGTCATTAGTGGTTCTGGACATGAGGGCACGATGATTTCAACTTGTTACTGGACGGAAGGCGAACATGGAACGGCTGTTCAAAACTTCCCATACTTCTGGTACTGGGGACAAGATGATTATCCATACTACTATGTATACCGTAGATAAATAAATTTATATCTATAATGAAATGGGGCACCTGGTACTGTGCCCTGTCAAGTTTACACATTAAATAATAAAAATTAGTTGGCCTTGCCAAAACGGTATTCCGCTGCGGTAAGGTCATTTCTCTTCGCTGAGATAAATTTTTCAGTGAAATAGGTAATTCCTTCTCTAACTTGTCCTTCTAGTTCTAATAATGTTTGTGCTTTAGGCAGGTGTGCGATCCAAATAGCCTTAAAATCTGCCCACCAATGTTCCATTACGGCGTTGTCAGCCGGTGTCCCTGGTGCTGAATAACTGTGTTGGGCATCATTAACTACTAAATACTGATTAAATGCTTTGGAAGTATACGCCGCACCACGATCAGTATGAATTAACGGAGCTAGTGCTCCTTCCTTCATCCGTGCTTGCTCGAACACTTGAACTACTCCTTCAGCGGTTTCTGTAGGTGTAATTAACCAGCTTACTGGATATTGACCATATAAATCTAATACTACATGTAGACGAACTTTATTAAGCCGGATTCCATAATTTAGTTCCGTCGTATCCGTAACCCAAACTTGGTTAGCTGCGGTTTGGTCGTAAGCACACCATAACAACCCGTATTTAAATCGTCATCTGTGCCTTCTATACTTGAGGAAACTCATTTATAGGAGGCATTTTATGAATAAGAATGAAATCGTCAAGGTTGGTACACCGCAGGCCGGTAAGCCCGCAACTTCTAGGCGCGTCCTGGTGGCAACTCTTTCAATCCAGAAATTTCGGCTCAGTATTTACCAAGATGCCGATCCAGTAATGATTGAAAAGCTAATCAAGCTGATTGCCGACTATGCTCGTTAACTGGACCGCTCCCAAGCATGTTTTCATCGTCTGTGGCAAAACGGATCTGCGCAAAGGTATCGATGGTTTAGCAGCAGTTGTGAAGGAAAATTATGAGCTGAACCTATTTAACGATTCTCTATTTCTGTTCTGTGGCAACCGTAATGATCGATTCAAGGGACTCTATTGGGACGGCGAAGGATTCATCCTGCTTTATAAGCGATTTGAAAATGGCGGATTACGATGGCCACGGCATCGTGATGATGCCGTTCAACTAAGTCGCCGGCAGATCAAGCTGCTTTTGGAGGGTATCTCTCCGTTGCCTATCAAACGTGTCAAACCCGCGTCAGAAGGGCATTTATATTGATTTTTGATCTATCATTTCTTAATAAATTCTGATATGCTTAATAACATTCAGAAACGTTAGGAGGTGACGAATCATGGATCAAACTCAACAACCCAAGAATCTTGAAGAAGCCTTGAAGATCATTCAACAACTGACCAAATTGATCGAGCAACAGAATGCGATGCTTGAACAGCAAAATGAAGCTCTTAATCAAATGCAAGTAGCACTTCAGCTTCAACAACACCGTCGATTCTCAAAAAAAAATGAAGCGATGAATCCCGATCAACTTTCGTTGTTTGAAGATGAATCGGCTAAAATCACGGTTGAAGACCCATCAAATGATGAGGTCAAAGAGGAATCGGTCAGTCGTCACCCCAAGCGGAAGAAAAAACATGTCCGTCAGGAAAAATTGGATAGCCTACCGCAAAAGGATTGCGAATACGATCTTAAGAACAAGACTTGTCCCGACTGTGAGCAGCCATTGGAAAATATTGGTCGCAAACTAATCAGTCGTGAACCAGTAGTTATCCCAGCACAGTTTTTCTGCAAGAACACTTATGCCAAGGTATATAAGTGTCGGCATTGTCATCCTAACGGTGGTGACAAGCTGGTGACTGCAGGTACACCTAGTCCACTGTTCAATCACAGCTACGTTTCAAGTAGTGTTTTAGCAAACATTGCGACCAACAAGTTCGATCTGGCAATTCCATTCAATCGTCAAGAACGCATCTGGAAAGCCGCCAGCTTGGAATTAAATTCCAAGCAGATGGCAAACGCCGTCATCAAAGGTGCCGATCGCTTTTTAAAACCACTGTATAACCTTCTCTGTGACCAATTGCGTCAAGAGAAGGTTGTTCATATGGATGAAACGCCTTTTCAAGTCCTTGACAGTGGCAAGAGCAGATCCTATTTCTGGGTCGTGCGAACACCGAAGGAGTTCGCAAATCATCAAATAGCCCTCTTTCATTACGCACCAACGCGTTCTGGTAAAGTTATCAGCGATGTTCTGACTTCTGATTATTCAGGAGCAGTTATGTGTGATGGTTATGGTGGCTATAGCCAAGAACGGTTGCCGGAATCAATCTTCGGCAGCTGTTTGATACATATCCGGCGACTATTCATTGAATTGGTCAAGGGTCTCAAATTAAAGGATGATGCCCCGGCAACAAAGGCCGTCAAGCTGCTTAGCAGGGTATTTCATTGTGAAAACAATTTGCAATACCAGACGCCAGCTGAGAAAAAGGCGCAACGGCAGAAGTTGGTCAAGCCACTGCTGGATGCCTTCTATACCTTTATCGAGGGAATTTCAAATCCGATGCATCGGCTGAGAAACGCCATCAAAAATGCCGTAAAGCTCAAGTCACGCGTGTACCAGATTTTTGAAATCGGTGAGCTACCATTAAGCAACAATGCGGTGGAGCAAAGCATTCGGCCCTCGACCATCATCCGCAAAAACAGTCTGTTCGCGAAATCCACAGCTGGTGCCAAAGCCAACGCGATTTTCTACACGATCGTTCAGACTGCCAAGTTAAACAACCTGAACGTCTTCAAATATCTGGAATTGATTTTTGAAGCGCACACCCGTTCTCAGAACCCGGATCTGAAGGCTTATTTGCCATGGAATCCAATGGTTCGGCAACTTTGCGGCAATTAAAATTGTATCGATAATGAAATGGGGCACCTCGCCAAACGGCACTATACCCTGTCAAGGTAACACACGAAAAAATAAAAATTTAGTTTAGGCAG
>OGXS01000268.1_pt1 | contig 53320 bp, 59 predicted proteins | sample 1576371 | NCBI WGS metagenome assembly OGXS01 (sample SAMEA3541475, study PRJEB24748) | human gut metagenome | biome: human gut; feature: human-associated habitat; material: faeces | place: China | collected 2012
CTATTGATAATCAATACGATAAAGAAAAAGTGTTAGTTCCGTACGCACCGCGAAAGGGAGTAACATAAGTTGCTCCCTTTTTTGTTGTATATCAAGTAATTAAGGTGATAAATCATAGATAAATAATATATAAAAATTGAGTATATATTTACCAAAATCTTACTAGTATTTACCGATTTTTACCGATATTTTTACCTATTATGATACCGTCTTTGATACCGTTGCCGATACCGCCTTGATACTACCTTGATACCATCTGATACCGTTTTTTATTGTAATGATAAAATAGATACCAAAACTCAAAAAAATATGAAATATCCAACAATGAGATTCGTTTTCGATCGCAAGAAGGTTGCAACGAAAACACACAAGGGACTCGTTCAAATTGAAGTTTTGAGCGAAGGTAAGAGAAAATGGATTGGCACCGGCGTTAAAGTCTATTCTGACCAATGGGATGATCGAAAGAAAATAATCAATTCGATTGAAATGATTCAGTTAAACCAGTGTTTAGATGAACAAATCCGGGTTATTCAAAATTGGATCAATGAGCTTATCAACAAAAAAGAGGCCTTTGATTTTGATAAACTGGATAGATTTTTAAAATATACTAATGAATCAGAAAGTTATGTTGATTTTGTAGAAAGAAGAATTGAGGAACGTGGAGATATAACGGAAAGCACCAAAGCTTCCCATCGGACTTTTGCGGCTTCATTACGTGAATTTGACAGGATAATATATTTTTCTGATCTCACAAAAGCTAATATCACATTGTATGATGATTGGTTACATTCTAAGGGCTATTCACAGCCAACAATATATAACTATCATAAGCGTAACAAACGTTATATCCACGAGGCTATGAGGTTTGATTTATTAAAAGAAGATCCGTATAAGGGTGAGCGTTTTTCCCGTGGTAAACATGCTATCAGGAAATATTTGACTGCCGAAGAATTAAAGAAGGTGAAAGATGCTCAAATAGATTCGGAAACGATTTGTAGAGTCCGTGATCTTTTTGTTTTTCAGGCATATACTGGCATTGCGTATGCTGATCTTGCTAAATTTGACTTTAAACATGAGTTACAGAAGCGTGGGGATAAGTATGTCATATTGGATGCACGGGTAAAGACGGATGAAAATTATTTTATTGTACTGCTTTCCCCAGCTATGGAGATTCTGAGGAAATATGATTTCGTTTTGCCGAAAATAACTAACCAACAATACAATTTGCGACTTAAAATAGTTGCTGATTATGCTGGGTTTGATAGAAATCTTACCGTTCACATGGCCCGCCATACATTTGCAACAATGTGCCTGAATAATGGGGTTAAAATGGAAAATGTGAGTAAAATGCTCGGTCATACAAATGTACGTACCACACAACAATATGCTAAAGTTCTGAATACTGAAGTGGAAAAAGACTTTGAGATGCTGGAAAGGATTTTATCATAGTATAAGAGAGCCACGCTAAAATAGTTTTGTCGAATTTAGCGTGGCTTATTTTATTGTTTCCTAACTGACATTTCCGACTAATGACACAAAGTAACCATTCGTCCACATGGTACTTGATGAGAAATTTCGAGTGATTTTTTGAAATGTATTCTTTCTGTATCATTGTTTCCTTTTAAATCATTATATTTGCCGTATGTTACGTGCCTGCAAATATAGAATCTATCCGACAGAAGAGTAAAATGTCTTATTTTCAAAGATTTATAAAGGAAAGAGCATACCGGGAACTCTGCCGGGTGCGTGACGAACAAAAAACAATAGGGAAGATAAAAGTAAATACTGAAATATAATGGAAGAATTAAATCATCAGCACTTAATAAAAGCTGCCAGAGAATTTTGCAAAGCAGAAAGCAATGTTCAGAGAGAAGAACTATTTGCAATAACAGACGGAAAAGCCGTAGGAACCTTCGTAGAACATAAATTTCAAGAGTTCCTATCTAGCAGATACAAAGTTACGATTGGAAGCTCTGCCAATGGGTTAGATTTACCTTCTATCAATACCGACATAAAAGTAACATCCATAAAACAGCCACAATCAAGCTGCCCCTACAAAGACAGCAAGCAAAAAATATTTGGACTGGGATATAATCTCATAGTTTTTGTGTACCAAAAGAATGATGATACAACACATAAAACATCTGCATTAAACTTCGTATCATGTTCTTTTATAGAAGCAGGAAGAACAGCAGACTATCAAACGACAACAGGGCTGAGAAAAATAATACAGAACAATGGAAACATTGACGATGTATTTGCATTTCTTTCAGACCACAAAATCCCTGCCGACGAAGTTACACTTATGCAAATGGCTGAACAGATATTAAAAACCCCTCCTCAAATAGGCTATCTAACAATATCAAACGCCCTACAATGGAGATTACAATATAATAGAATTGTACACTTGGAAGAAAAAGTAGAAGGTATAACACCTATTGTAAAGTATGAATAAAGAAAGAAGCGAGTACGGAGATTGGCAAACCCCATATCAATTAGCATTAAGAGTATGCTTGATGCTAAAACAGCATGGGGTTTCTCCCACAACTATATTTGAACCGACATGCGGAGAAGGGGCTTTCATTAAGGCGGCTCTTGAAGTCTTCGATACCATAAAGAAAGTTTATGCGGTTGAAATATACAGACCTTATATAGAAAAGGTTTGCGAGATAAAGGAAAAGTATAAAGCAGTTGATTTTTGTATTTTTCATCAAAGCATATTTGATTTTGATTTCAATAATATCAAAGAAGAAAATATACTCGTTATAGGAAATCCTCCTTGGGTTACAAATAGTCAATTGGGAAGCATTGGAAGCGAAAACTTACCGCAAAAAAGTAATTTCAAGAACCATAAAGGACTTGAAGCTATTACAGGAAAAGGAAATTTCGATATAGCAGAATATATACTTATTTCCATATTTAAAGGACTCCCAGCAAAAAAAGGTCATTTTGCAATGCTCGTAAAAAATTCAGTAATAAAGAACATTGTATTAGAAAATGAAACCGCATATAAAATTGGTGATTTACACCAATACGAGATTGATGCAATCAAAGAGTTTGGAGCATCAACAAGCGCTTCTTTATTCTTTGGAAAATTAGGAGTACACCAAAAAGAAACGACCTGTAAAGCGTATAACATTTATACAAATGAATATATAAAGAGGTTTGGCTTAATCAATGAAAATCAAATTTCAGATATAGACGCATATGAAAAAAGTAACCTTATAGACGGGGAAAGTCCAATAATATGGAGATCTGGAATAAAGCATGATTGTTCCAAGGTTATGGAATTAGTCAAGAAAGAAAATGGAATGTATGAGAATGGAATGAAAGAAACATTTCACATTGAGGAGGATTTTATATATCCTCTCGTCAAAAGCTCAGACATCTCTAAATTTGAAGGAAAGGTTAGAAAGCATCTTATTGTAACCCAAAAAAAGACATCTGACGAAACGAATACAATAGAGGAGAAATGTCCTCTTACATATGAATACCTGCTAAAACATTCTACCCTTTTAGATAATAGAAAGAGTAGTATCTATAAAAATCGAGCACGATTTTGTATGTTTGGAATTGGAGATTATTCGTTTTTTCCGTACAAGATTGTTATATCTGCATTATATAAAAGTACAATGTTTTCACTTCTATACCCTTTAAATGGTAAGCCCATAATGATAGATGACACATGTTACTCTATAGGATTCAAAAACGAAAAAGAAGCCAGCATAACCCTAAAAATTTTAAATGGGATACATGTTCAAAACTTCATAAAATCTATATCATTTCCTGACGCTAAAAGAGTTATAACAAAAGATATTCTTATGAGAATAGACTTAAATAAAGCGTTTAAACTATATACATATCAAGAATTAGGAATTAACGAAGAAGAGTATTATAGATACAAAAAAATCATCGATACAAAACCAAAGAAGGAAACCAAAGAAGCCCTGATAACACAGTTATCTCTTTTTAATTGACCAATAAAAGAAAAGCTTTTGATTACGATATATAATCAAAAGCTTTTCTTTTTACTCTTCAAACAACTTCATTTGCAGTCTATCTTCTTCTTGTTGCCTTGCCAGTTTTCGGGCTTTCTCCAGCCGTTTCTTCTTGTAGTTCACTTGAAATATTCCATAACTTGGGCCGATTGTTCACGGAGACCGCAGCATATATAGTTCTGTGCAGTCATTTCAACGCTTGAATGTCCCATCATCTTGCTGATACTGTATAGATCCGCACCGCGTAAATATAAGTTTGACGCAAAACTCCGGCGTGCTGTATGGCTTGATACGAATTCCCATTTCTCACCTTCTCTTTCTTTTCCAGCCTTGAATACCTTCACTGGAGCGACAATTCCTGATGCCTTGCAGATTCTCCGCAAAATTTCATTGAAAGCTGGATCGGATAATTCACGGGTTATGCAGACTTTTTTCAGCAGTTCGGCCACTATAGGTTTTAATGGTACGGTGGCATGTGTCTTTGTTTTCTGGCTTACATAGGAGATGTAGCCGTTCACAATGTTTGTTGAAGTAAAGCGGCAATAATCCGAATGTCTTGCACCTGAATATGCGCCTAACAGGAATTGAGCCTGAACAAGCCGTTCATTACCGTCTTTAGCTTTGTATTCGGTGAGTCTTGCAAGTTCTTCATCGTTTAGCCACACCGAAACAGGCTTTTCATCCCTTATGGTTAAAATTTTTACATATCCGTTGGGTAGTTCAAATTCTTCATTGTACAGGTTCATGACGGCTTTTAATTTTGCCGCATACTGGCGGACTGAACTTTGTGCCAGTCGTTCACCCATGTAGTCGATGAATGCCTGTAAACGGATTTTTGAGAGATTATCCCATGTCGCCGGATGTCCTGTGGCTTCCTCAAACATTCTCAATATGATCTCATATTTCGGGTATTTTTTTAAAAATGCTTCTCTTAAAGTATTCATTTGTCGAAATGTTTTTTATGGTTTCACTTTTTTAAAATTGTATTCCTTGCTTTCCATTTTTATAAAAATTATTCTTGTATTATTTTCTCTTTACGGATTAGTTCATTAATAAATTTGCTCATGTTCGGTTGTTTCTTGACAAAATCAACCAGATCAATATCTAGTCTAATAGAATAGACCTTGCTTTTTGTTGTCGGTTTGTTCCGGTGACAACTTATTTTAGTTTGTTTATTCTCTTCCATAATGATTCATTGATTATTTAATAATTCGTTTGAAATGGTTATAATTCGGGCTTTGTAGACCTCTTTTGTTCCGTCCCTGATTCGATTATTACCATTATTGTGGAAACGTCTGGAATTGTCCCCAAATAGTTCATTCGCCTTTGATCGGATTGTTCCCCAAACATATCGTTGTAATAGTTCGGGCAGCATCATGGAAACAAACAGTAATGTTATACACTGGTGATTCAATAGTTTGGGTACAATGGTTCGGTTGGTAGTTCGTTCATGTTTATGTATGAAGATAGGCACCGGGAAAACCAAAGGTCGGTCAATATACAATGGTTCGGGACTGTTCGCGTTTGTTTCTTCGCTTACTGGTTCGGCCAATAGTTCAGGTAAAGAAATGCCGGATAGTTCGGTTAGCATTGTTAGCCTCTGTAATGCTTTGTTTATTTGATCCTGATAAAACCAACGGGAAATAAAATCTATCAGAGCTACCAAAGCAAAGACAAAAGCCGGTGTTTTTGTTTGTACATCCACATATAAGGCCGGTAAATGTTTCTCTGGCTCTCTTACCGGTTCTTTTTCCGGGATGGTAGGAACTTTGGCACGATCCAAAGCCTTTATATTACATTTTAAGTTCGGGCAAATAGAATCATTTATAAAGGCAGGCATAACCACACCGATACGCGCTGCCTTATCATCAAAGACCACCGCCTGATCAGGTGCCACCAGCCATACGCCACCAGTCCAGCCGGAAAGCAAAGGGATAACGTTTGATGCAAATAAACCTAACTTTATATTAATTAAAGCGGCTTTTTCTAATGTTACACAAAGTTCTTTGTGTCTATTATTGTCTGCATCATTATAAGATAAATAAACCTTACTTTCTCCGGCAATAGTACGAAGTGAAAAACCGCTTTTTTTGTTTCGTTTGGCTATCTCTTTTACAAAACCGGCAACCGCTTTTAATTCGCTTTTCTGAATCTTTATAAATCCGTCTTTTGAAAGATTGGGGTACACAAGCCGGTAATTAGGGAAATATCCGGCAAAATCACAAACAAAGGTTTGTTTCTTATCGTTGGTTATTTCTGTAATATTGCCGCCTTCCTGATTACAAACACAAACAGAACACCGACCAACCATTTCTTTTAAATGTTTTGGATTGATAAATAATTTTAGCCTGTCAGGCAAAAGCCCGAATGTTTCAATAATTACGGGGTATTCTTTTAATGTACGCCCGTCAGAAGCAACTAAAGCCGATTTGTAAGGATCAAGATAAATATAATTAAATACAGCTCTTAGAGGATCTTTTGTTACTAATTTAGTGATGTTTAGATGTTCTTTTGTAATCCACATATCAAAGGAGCAGACAATATTTTCGCGTTCTTCTATTTTAGTAAACCTTGTTTTATTGGCTTGTTTGGTACCTATCAGCTTTTCAAATTTCCAAACAAGATAAAAAATCTGATCCACTGGAAAGGAACATTTAAAATTGTCTATTTGTACAGTTCTAAAATCAGTTATATTTAGTTTGTTATCAACGCAAAGATATTTTATATTTATATCATTACCGTTGGCATCTTTCAGCTTTGCAAGCTCCGCGGCTGTATAAGTGCCGGGAGCTATTTCTATTTCATTTGTAAAAACTTCGTTTGCTATTCTAATTAATTCGGACAAGATAAGTCCGTTAAATTCTTTTTCATTCATAATATTAAATAGTTAGATATTTTACACCGAAATAAAAGCCTACAATAAGGCAGAAAATCAAGTAAACAGGAAGCAGCCAAAGACCGCCAAACACGCTAAAGCAGATTAATAAAACTACTATTAGCCAAATAATCATACCTACCATGTTTAGAAAGTAGGGTTTTCAAGTTCTTGCAAAAAATCTTCCTCTGTTATGCTCTCACATATATTTGAGTCATCAACATAAACATTAAACCCAGTTGCGGTGCGGAATACTTCTAATTTGTGTGTTTCTCCGTTTGGGGATTCTATTATATAAGTAGTCATAATATCAAAGTTTAAAGGAATGCCAGGAAGTCGCCTGGCGCGGTTTGTTATTTTGCCCTGATTGTTTACTGTTACTATAATTTATTTGCATAGTTTTTCTAATCTGTCATATATGCTTTGTAAATAATCGATAAAGCCGTATATTATTTGCATTGTATTTTCTTTGCTGTTTATATCAATATTGATGCAGTTAATAATAAATACCTTGCACTGTTTTACTGATTTAATCATTAATTCAGTATTGATTATTTTTTTCACTATTTGGCTAAACTCGTTGCCGTCAAGCCATAGTTTTTGTACTTCATTGTTTACTTTTTCGGATATTATTATTTGTTCGTTAAAATAATCAAATGAAATTTTTCTTAATGAATTCATATTCTTTATTGTTTAAGTTAGTAAATGGTTCCCGGCTGCAAATCAAGCCTGCCGGGGAAATAGGTTACTTTTGGTTTTTCCAAATCTTGTAGTCATTCGTAGACTCAAAACACATGAAACCGCCACACACTTTGGCGACATTTGAAGGCGTAAACGGACATTCTTTAATAGCTTGATACCTTGTTTTTACTTGTGCAAAATACGTTCTCATTGTTCTCTTTTTTTATTGGTTTATAATAATTCCTTTTAAGCCGTTCTATGCTGCACTATATATCGTGTCCACGATACGCCTAGTACAATATGATCATTGCATTGTACGGATGCAGTAGGGTGTACAGGAAGCCCCAGTTTTGCGTAATCCTGCTCAGCTTCCTGTTTGGTTGCCCTGTATGGCGTCACTTGTTCGGCACTCGTTTCTACCCATACGCTTTGCGCTAGTTCGGGAACGTATTGCCATTCGTGGCACTGTTTCAGTACATAGTACCCCTTTTTGAAGGGTGTTTTGTATCTTGGATCTAGGTTATTCTTTGTAACGTATTCCTGAACTTCTTTAAGCGTATCAAAATACCGTGAAGAACTGTTATAATACATTCCGGTTCTTACATTTATAAGATTGACTTGATAACAAGTTATACCGTACGTTTTAAAGCATAATATTTCCGCAATATCTTTCATGTCCTTTTGTTTTTGAGTTTATAAATTTAGTTCCCGGCGGCGGTGTCGCTCCGCCTTCCCACATTGGTTAATCTTGTTCTATCGTCCACTCTTTTTTTACGAAGCCTTTAAAGCTGCCAAACGATTTTTTAAACGCTGCTAACGCTTCTTTCTTCGTCTTGCCGTAATAGCAAAAACGCGCCCCATTATGGAACTCTACTGTTAACTTATATTCTTTCATATCCTTTAAAATTTATCTGATTCATCACTTTTGTTTATAAAGTCTTTTATTTTTTGGGGATCGGTGCCGGAAATGAATATCACAGCACCGAATAACAAAACCAACAAAACCATATTCAACTAATTAAATGACCGTCTTTAATCGTCCGTTACCATCCGTAAACCCGTTAAGTGTTTCCGCCTCTCTTTCGGCTTCTTCTTTTGTTTGGAAGAATCCTACCGGGCAATTATCCAAGGTATCTATGATGTAATAATAACTGCATTTAGGCTTGTTTTCCGTTATGTATCGTTTTCCCTTTACTTTCTTCTCGTAGGCTTCAACTGTGTAAGTTGGATTAACTTCTATTTGTTTTTCTATCCGATCAAAAACTATCTTAGAATACTCTATATCAACAAAATTTGTCCATCCGCTTTTACAAAACTCCTTTGCACAATCTTCCAATGTCAGCAAACCGGCTTTATAATCATCATACAGGGTATAATCAAGCGTTTTTAGATTGTCCCATATTGAAGACTTTTCTAGCGTTTTGGGTTGTTCCGTTCCTTCTGCTAGTTCCGGGATATATATTTCTTCAGGGAGTGCCGGCAGTTCTGTAGGCGCTATCAATTCTTTCACCTTGTCCGCTTGCTTTTTGCTAAACATCCATCCGGCACGCTTTTTACCATTGTAATTTAAAGACGGGTTAAAGCGTCCGCCCAGTTCCTTTAACTGATCTTTGATCGCTTTTGTATCGCCAAACACCGCGATAGCCTTTTCGGAATAGTCCACGATTTCCAGGCCTTCAACCGTCACGGCTTCCACTTCTTTGGCTTCCTCAACCTTTTCAGGCTTAACGCTGCTTTTCTTCGCTTTCGGCTCTATAACCTTATATTCATCGCTTACTTTTATATGGATATAGAAATTTGTGTCAAAATAGTCTTGCATACCGTCCGAATCATCATAACGAAAAGAACTAGCGTAATTTGATACAGCATTTAGCGATCCGAATACTTCCGGTGTTAACTCGTCTTTCCATGCCTTCACGCTGGACATTGTGGACATATAACCACGTTCCGCGCTTCTTGATCCTTCAACGAAAGGAACACAAGGACCGGATTTTAATTCGATATACATTGAATCAGTGTACATGCTCCATTCAGAGCGAACAGAGAATTTAAACTCCGGGAAATTCTTCTTTGCATAAGATCTAACCTTTGCGGCGATTTCCTTTGTACTTAACTTGCTGTCATAGTTTGAACCAGCCCAACCGTTTGCGGTGTAGAAATTCATTGCTTTCATAATGCTATAGTTTAAATTGTTAAAATTCAACCTTATAGCGTGATTAATAGCCTACTAATACCAAATACAGCCTATACACTCAATAGCTGAATGCTATCGCAATATCAGTAAACCAAGAAAATTAAATGGGAGAATATTTGCAAGAATCGAAATAGAGAAGTACCTTTGCTCCGTGTGATGGGGGAGAAAGATACGAAAGTATTTTGATCCTTTGAGAGCTTTAATATTACCAGTATTAAGGCTCTCTTTTTTATTCCAGCATTTTAATAACACGCTTTACATACTCAGGAGAACCAGATATTACAAGTACCTTCCATCTCCTTTTCTGTACTACAAATATACTACTTTTATTTGTAATACACAATAATATGTACTTTTATTTTTAAGAAACTCTTTGTTTTTAACCTTTACTTGTATAATGTATAATATGTTGATAATTAATATATTATGTATTGTTGTGTAAATGCGTTTTTATAAGTGTTTGTGTAATTATATATTGTATATGTATAGCCTTTTATTACTCGTATTTGCTTTATTTATAGTCTTTGTTTAACTTTGTAGCAACAAATCCAGAGCGCAAGAAGCCATTAATAAACCTATTTATAATAGCTTTATATTATGGTGTATAGTAAGCGAATAACAGACCTTCAACAAATTTATCAATTAACCCCGGATGAGGTTTTCTTTTGTATGCTTGTCGCATCCGGTGCCAGCCGAGGAGAAGCATACGCCGTTATATTTAAACCAAGATCCACCAAGATAGAAACAGCGCAACGCGGAGCATCCCAACTTGCTAAGGATAAACCGGGCATTAATAAATTGATACAATCTTTTGAAGAGAATAGAACATGCTTTGTAATCAATAACGACAGTACAAAAGGAAAGAAAAAAAAGAAAAATACAGATAATGAAGATGAAAATAATTGCGAAAATATTGTACAATATCGTGATAAGGATTCGGTTTTAACAGGTCTCGAACAAACTTTGCCATATTTAAAGGGGAAAGATCGTGCAGATGTTTTAATGAAAATTGCAGATCTCCAGCAAATGAAAAAAGATGAGAATACAGAAGAAGAGGAAACAGTACATTATTATCTTCCAATGCAATGTTATAGATGTAGCCTTTTTATAGCTGATCGAGCAAAGAGAAAAGCGGAAAAGCCGGGTAATGTTTAATATTATAGGTATAATATAAAGATAATAATATAGTATGTATCTTTTTTCTTCTTTTGATGTGGATGTAGAACGAATAAGGGGGCACCCCCCCCTAGCTACCCAAGACACCAAGCATGTTTCAATCCCGGTCAAGATTTTTATTTTTTTTTCTTTTTGGAGCCAATAATGGATAATTTTAAGTTTTTTCCAATCATAAATTACAAGAATGAATTTTTCATGTATAGTTTTACTGTTGAAAATGTATAGTTAGTGTATGGTTTTGGTGTAAACTATACATATATAAATATCTCATTATCAAATCAATGGAAATTTTATGTATAGTATGTATAGTTTATATGTAAATTGCGTATGAAAAAAAATATATATAATATGGTTTTCTTGAAAAACTATACATACTATACACTATTTTTTCATTGGTTTGATTTTCAATGTGTTATATATGTATGGTTTCTATAAAAACTATACATAAACTATACATTTCGAGGTAAGTTTTTTGTATGTGTTTTCCTTTGAGATATTGCTGTTGTTTGCTGTTTTTCAATGTTTTATGTCTTTTTTTACTTGATAATGGTTTGAATTGAATTAAAGGAGAAAAGTATCAAAAAACAGTGTGTATATTCTATATTTAAGTAGAAAATAGTAGTGCTTATATGGGTTTTATGTAGAAAATAAGCTATATTTGTAGCATAAAACACTTGAAAAATAGCATAAAAACAATAAGAAATGCTTTGTTTTCGGGTATAAAAGCTGTGATATGAATAAGTTTGAGTCTATATTGTTTGATTATGGGCGATATGTTTTTGTTTCTGTATTCAGAAAAGCGCAGGAAGAGGAAAGATATGAAGATTGTGCGGTGATGCGAGATATTATGCAAAAATATCATATACCTTGTGACACATCTTTAGAGGACTGGCGTACTGATTTGTGGCGATGCGGATATTCAGGAGATGTTGCTGTAAATAATCTGTCAGTATATATGGTTGAGGCCTTAACCCGTGCTGGGTATTCAAATTCATAGATTGTACATGGAGGAAGGAAAGTATAGGAAGTTGTTGAACGAGGTCTTCGGGCTTATGAAAGGCGAGAAACTGGATGCTGCCTTACAAGAGTCCAAAAGTGCAGCGCGTGTTGACGCTGTGCAGGACTTGATGCGTTCAGCTATTATACAGTCTTCGATTTGTAAGTTCAATGGTACGCCTTACTATTTTAGTGGTCGGATATATGAAGAAATGGCCTGGGATGATTTTGGCAACCTGATATATGACTTGATGCGTAAATGCAAGATGCCCAATGGAGATTATTCCCGTGTGGAGGGGGTACTGAAGGTTTGTAAGCGTGTGGTGGCAGGAAAAGCATTGCAGCCAGATAATGCCATTGTGGTGTTCAATAATTGCGTGTTTGATATGGGGGCTCGCCGTGCGTATTCTTTCAATCGCCGTTGGGTACAGACCACATGCGTTCCCTATGACTACAAACCGGAAGAACACGTCTTTCTTTGGAGAATGTTCTTGGATGAAGTTTTGCCGGATAAAAATATGCAAAAAGTCTTACAGGAATTTCTTGGGAGCATTTTTGTTGATCGGCGTGTGGCGAAAATGGAAACGATGTTGGTCCTTCGTGGCTCTGGCTCCAATGGCAAAAGTGTAGTCTTTGAAACGATCATGGGCATACTTGGTCGGGAGAATGTCAGCAATTTCGGCATAGGTGCATTGATTACCGGAAATGAGAGAAAAAAGAATATCGCTTTCATTAATGGCAAGCGGTTAAACTACTGTTCTGAAATACAAGCATTGGAGTTTGGTAAGGATAGTGACACGTTGAAGAGCCTTATCAGTGGTGAGCCTACCGAAGCCCGGCCTATCTATGGTGATAACTTCACTGCTTACAATATTCCCCTGCTTATGGCAAATGCCAACCAAATGCCGTATTTGAAAGATTGGAGCTATGGAATGAGGCGGCGTATTTGCATTATTCCCTTTGAGGTGGAGATACCCAAAGCCCGGCAGAAAAAAGAACTGTCACGGGATTTGGAAGCCGAATACCCGGCTATATTCAATTGGATATTGGAAGGTCGTGACCGTTTTATTGCCAATGGTTATAAGCTGACGGACAGTAAGGAACTTGAGAAAGTCATGGATGAATACCAGTCGGAAAGTAGCACAGTAATGAAGTTCATGTATCAGATGAACTATTTGTGCCGTTATGAGGAAATTGCTGACGCTGAACCCAAATGGATGTCTTCGGCTGTCCTGTACCGAAGATATTGTAAATGGTGTAAGGATAATAATGCCAAAGAAGAGAATGTGACAGTGTTCGGACGTATTCTTTCGGAAGCCGGTTATCGTAAAAAGAGAACCCCCAACGGTCAGGTTTATGGCTTGTATGGGGCTGCTTTGAAAGAAAAACTCTACTATGAGAAACGGGAAGACCTGCGAGGCAGCTATAGACAAAGGATCTCCAAGCCGGTCTATAAAGATGGCAAGCGGTATGTTTATACCCATGAAGGGCTTGCAGCCTACTTGGCGTTAAGCATTTATCAAATCACTCGTTTATTCCGAGAAAAGAGACTGGAAGGGGCGTACCATATGGAGGGGAGAACAACGGTATTTGATTTGGATGCTGTGGAGAAGATTATTAAACAATTAAAATTAAGAACGAAATGAGTAAAAAAACAAATGGTATTCAGGTAGGTAACTTTATTGTTACGAGGGATAATGGTAGTGAACATGATTGGATCAGTATTAAGGCAGTGTCAGGTTTTTGGAGTATGCGTTTTCGGGATGATAATGGAATGTTCTCTCGGATCCGGGAGTTAGCCAACAATAAGGAACTTCGAGAATATTTGGAAACGTGGATCAAAGTCTGTTTTCTTATCAGTAATGCAACCCCTGATGTTAAGTTTATGGAAGAGTTCTTTAAAAGCTATTCTGATCTTACCGAACGGCTACGAGGTTTGCAGCAACCGGTATTACCGGAAGATGATGCCAAGATATTGGAAGAAGAGAGAAATATGAATAGTATCAAGGAAGGGATTAAGGAGGAACGTAACAATGAGGGCACCGACTGATAAGGAAATTGAAGAGGGTAAAGAATATCTCCATCAACGGTTGGATGCGGAACTGTCCATGCGTACCAATCTTCAAATTGTGATGATTGAGGCGGCAAAGCAAATTATAGATATTTCATACCGATACAAAATAAGCCCTGAGCTATTTCGCTTTTCAGCAAACAGACAATTGCAGAAGGAAGTGGATGCCATTATTTTATCCCTTCTTGAAATAATTGAAGACTATACTTATACTTTGGCGGTAGCGACACATGAGGATAATAAGAATGCAATCGTAACATATATAACGAGAGAATCATACGGTAAAACCTTCGCACAACGTACAAGGGAATATGTTGACCGGTTTTCAAAGGAGGTTGAAACGGCCATTGCCGCTGGACTGCTACTGAACCTTTCCAAAGACAGACTGCTTTCATCTATCAGGCAGTCGGCAAAAACGCCATTACTTAATGAATATATACAGAAAGTGATTTCAGATGGTTATCCGATTGTTTCAAGAGTTGGAGTTCAGGAATCTTTTGGAGTAGGGCGTACTGTAAGTTCTTGGACTGCACTGTCAGATTTGACGGAGTATGCTGTGGCAGAGGGTTGGATGAAGCATTGGGAATTACAGACTAAAGCTAGTGGAGCTGTCGGATTCTTTGTCATGCGTGGTAGTTCTTATCCATGCAATATCTGTGACGATAAAGTCGGATTTCATACAGAGTGGGATAAATTACCACCATATCACGGTCATTGCAAATGCTTTGTCGTTCCTATATCAGCAATATGATTGTTTTAATAAATTAAATATCAGAATATTATGTTTGGAATATCATTATCAGCACAAAGAAGCTCAACCATCTTGCATCAGAATGCAGCAAGCTGGCTATTGCCAACGTTGAGCTTTCAAAACAAAATGCGACACAAGCCAGAACTATTAAGGAACTTGCTGGAGAAGTCAAGGTATTAAATTCTAAAATCCTTCTGAATGAAAGTATCAATGATGATCTGCAAAAGAAGCTTAACCGGAAATATCCTCGAAAGCTTTACAACAGGAAATTGCATCGTAAATAGTTGCTGTGTCTGACTTTTTCATTACATTTGCAATGTAGAAGCTGACTTGTTATAATACAAGCTTATCAACCAAGTTGTTGAGAAAGTAAAGCCTCTGCCTACATAACATAGACAGAGGCGGCTTTTTCCGATGTATAGTTACATTGGATTCGGAGCGCGGATTACGGGATTGCTTTCGCGCTCCGCGTTTTGGTACAGATCATTTTGCATTATCCTCTTTGTTTTCATTTTTCTTGATTTTCAGTTGATAGAGCAAGTCGGCTTGTTGCTGTTCCTTATATTCACGCATGATACGATCCCATTCATTGTTTTTCCCATAACCGGATTCTTCCGAGCCGGTTTCTTTTGATAAAATACCGGCACTGACCAATTGTACCAAGTTCGATACCAATTCTGCTGCATTTTGGTGGACGTATGGAACCGCCCACGAAAAAATCTTCAAATTGAGGAATTTGGTAAGTTGGCCTTTTTCTGTTCCATATCCGTGCAGGAACAGCCGTTTCATTTTGTCTATTGATTCGTCAAATTCCTTGCAGTCAATCATGGCTTTTTCCAAAGATGGTGAATAGATCAGCTTGATAGCAACACCCGGCAAATCTCCTGACTTTACTTCGGGAGGCATGACAACAAAACTCCCCATAAAAATCATTTTAAGTAATGTATTAATTTGAAGTTCAAATGATTGTGATGCTTCGGGACGATTCATAAAGCCTGCATCATCATCCTTCCCCATAGTGATAGCTTTTACCGCACCATACATATCTCCCTTAATTTCAACATCTTCACCTTTAAGTAACATGATCGGGAATGCGTATGCCATATTGTTTTGACACAAATGGGAAATAGCCAGTTCGTACTTGTCGATATTATCTTGTGAAAAGCTCCAGCAGGCACCGTGTTTGTCCCGATAATATACAACCGGACATTCGGTAAATCCATGATCGTGTTCTTCCACTAATGTATATCCTTCAATACCGAAATACCGTTTCACTTTGTTTATTGCTCCAGCTATTCCCATTTTATCCTGACGGTAACGGTACATTTTTTTATTATCCCACACTTCCACCCAAGAAATAAGTTCCTTTCCCTCTTCGTCATAGTCGCTATATCGCCGGGCAAACAGTGTCATTTGACCGGTTATGGAGTCGTAGTGAGGATAAAGAGTGTCACCATCAAAATAGGAGAGATTCTTGGTGAATACCTTACCTTCATTCATATAGAATACGACTGCTGCATCTCCCGTTATTTTTACACTTTTGGCATATTCGTAAAATGCAATCTCCATATTCTTATCCAGCCATCCTTTTTGAAATTCGAGAAATATTTCCCGTGAACTTTCATCGACTTTGGTATCGGTCAGCTCATGATGAATGTCATTGCCACATAGATGTACAAGCTGTTGAATAGTGATTATCATCTGAAAGGGAAAAGAGGCACGGAACACTTTTTCTCGGAAGAACCGTTTCTTCTCTTCGTCATATTTCAGTCTATCCGGGTAAAATAATTCCGAATTGATCTTGTGTCCTGAAGGATAAAACTCACGGATAAAATCAGCCTGTGAAATGAGTTGCCATGTCAGCCTATCACTGTTGTTTGTGAACGGTGCGTTTCTTAAATCGCTCGTAATCTTGCCTTGCAAGTAACCTTCGGGAGTAACCCTTGCAAAAGGCTTTTTTGTAAGAATCTCTGCTATCATATTAATCCTAAACCTTTTATGTGTTTGCGTTTATGTTTAATTTCAAAAATCATTCGCATAAGCAATGCTTCTATGAAGTCGGGAGAATGGCCTACTAATTTTTTCATTATAATCTTCTTGATAATAGTCCAGCCTTTCTCTTCACTGTCTTCATCCTTTCGTATCGCTTTCCTTTCCTTGTCGAGAATCTGTCTAAGGGGAACTTTCTCAAACCCTTTGCCGGAGAACTTGCGTTCAAGAAGAGTCGGTTCAATGGAAATCTCCCGGTTGATAATTTTTTGTGCGAACAGATATGCCGCTTGTGATTTTAAATTCGCATAGATGTATTTGAATTTCTCTTCTACGGCTTCTTTGTTGTTGAAAGGAATTGCATTCGGGAAAAAGCCTTTGAATATTTGTCCGAGTCCGTTAAGGTCATAGGTAAAATATTCTTCTCTTACATGCCATTCTTCCAGCATTGCTTTTACGGTATCGACTGTTTTTTTGCTGTCAAGTTTGCAAACGAATATGTCTTTTATATGCCATCCTTCCCATAGCCACATGACAAGACTGTCGCCACCCTCAAATGCCGCATCACACGATACCCGGCGTATTCCATCACCTATCTGCATGGAGTTGCGATATAAGGCTTCCATGTGAGTCAGCTTTATTATATCATCTCCGGCAGCTTTGTATTTCCAGTTACCGTCAAGATCGCGTGCGCGTTGTTCGTCTGACTGGTTGACAAGGTTAGCCAAATAAGTTGGATCAGAAGACATCAGTTTTACATTATCGGAAAGTTTTGCTTCAATAAAAGTAACCGACTTGATAGACAGTTCTTGTGGTGTACCATATTGCTCATACTCCGGCTTCCAGTAGGCGTGTATAATATCCTTGCATTGCTCATATACTTCCTCACGGGTATCTCCCCAATATATACCTGAAACATTGTCCCCGTCCATAAAGCAATATCGGACTCTGCCATCACGTTCCGGGATTGGAAGACCGTCTTCTCCGATCCACCAGTCAATGAATTTTGCAACCCAGCTGTCAGGATCAGGATTACATGTTCCGATAAAGCGGTTACGGATATGAAAGGCGTTACGGTTACAAGTGATAAGGTATTTGAATTTGAGATATTCCATGTGGGTTATTTCATCCACACCTATATATGCGAACTGTTTACCTTGAAAACGCTTTTTGAAATCGTAAAGTGTGTCAGCATGATAGCTGAATTTTAAAAATCCACCTTTATAGAAATTCCAACGCATGTCGTTTTTGGACTTGTTGTATTCCCCAAAATCATCATATAAGATGGATGATGTTTCTATCATATCAGAGAGATCGTCTATCTCATGTCGGAGAAGCACAGAACGGAAGTTTTTATTTTTTATATCTTTCAATGCTTCCATAAGAAGAGTGAAAGTCTTACTTCCTCCACGACATCCCCCACAGATGGTAATATCGGCTGGAGTGGAAAGCATGTTTTCCTGCCCTCCACCTTGTGCGATTATCTTATTCGGATTAGGAATTTTCCTATCCGCATCCCTTAACATTTGGATATACTCATAATCAAGCACCAAGTTGTCATTAACCGTTTTTATTCCACTATATTTCTCCATAAAAAAGAAAACCGATCTTCACAATGTACAAGTGAAGACCGGCCTATAAGCTCTGATTCCAATATTACAGTACAAAAATACGTATAAAGAGTATTATTTTCTACATTTTAATAGAAAATAATATCAAAAATGTTTTGAAATAAGAAATCCAGTACATATATTTGCAACGAAAACATGGAGTATGATAAAAGTTAGTGCGGATAAAGATGCAGATCAAAGGGAAATATACAACAAGATAGTTTTATGTCCGATATGCGGTCAGAAACTAACTGATATTAGCTATGTCAATGGTGTTGTTATATTGAGAGTGAAGTGTCGTAGATGCAAGAACTATATAAATGTGGATATTACAGGTACAAAGTAGTTTTCAGGATAATATCGCGGAGTGGAGCAGATGGTAGCTCATTGGGGTCATAGCCCAAAGGTCATTCGTTCGAGTCGGATCTCCGCTACAATGGATGGGATTGCCACATTGTTTCTCCCTTCGATGTGGTGTATGGGGATAAAGGGAGAATATGGAAAGATGGCAGACGTGGTGTATGCACCGGACTGAAAATCCGGGTAAGGTGATTCGATTTCATCTCTTTCCACAAAACCTATACGGTGCGGTTCAATTCCCACTGGTACGCCATAATGGGGTATCGCAGGTCAGGTGAGTATAGGTATATTGTCCGGTTAGCTCAATTGGTAGAGCAATACACTGTTAATGTAAAGGTCGGTAGTTCGATTCTATCACCGGGCGCAATGAGGCGAAGATAGTTCAGTTGGAAGAACGTCAGATTCCAAACCTGATTGTCGGGGGTTCGAATCCTTCTCTTCGCGCATATTGAGATATGGTGTAATGGTAACACAGCAGATTTTGGTTCTGCTATTCAAGGTTCAAATCCTTGTATCTCAACAAATGGCGTATTCGACTAACGGTTAGGTCGTCACCTTTTCACGGTGGAAATCAGAGTTCGATTCTCTGATACGCTACACAAAATGAATAACGTCCGAAGTACAATGGAGGTGCGGTAGTTTCACAGAGATGTATTGTAGTCCGCACATTTGGAAGTATGGGTGAGTGAATGATACCACCTCTTTGCTAAAGAGGCAAGCTGAAAGGCTTCGGAGGTTTGAATCCTTCTGCTTCCGCAATTAAAGATATAAGACCAAAGAGTCAGATTGATGCAAAAAGCATTATCTGACTCTTTTTTTATTCAACATAAACACAAAATAAATGCGATGGAACAAGAAAAAATCTTATCCACATTAAGCGAGAAACTTGGAGAAACTAGTTTTTCACCGCAGACATTACAGAAGTATGTAGAACTTTGTCCCGTGGCCGAAGGTTCGGAGCCTGACGAGGCTTATTGGAACAAGGCTGTGAATTTTCTGAAAGGGATGCAAGGACAGTACAACCATGATGTCGCAACCAAAGTTGAGGACTTTAAGAAAAACTATAAGCCCCAACCGACTCCCCCGACACCACCAACTCCCCCGACACCACCGAAAAACGATGATGAATTGGAGAAAAAACTGAAAGAACTGGAAGCACGTTTAGACGCGGAAGACAGCAAAAAGGTTCAAGCTGATCTGTTGAAGAAGGTTACGGCTGCAATGAAGACCAAACAAGCGAATGATGATTACGTATTGGGCAAGACTTTACAGGGGGTAACTTTCGATACCAAGAAAACTGTGGATGAACTGGTTACTGAATTCCTGCCGAAATATGATGCAGAATATAAGGCGTGTAGGGGGTATGGCACTGCCCCAAGAACTTCTGACGGTTCAGGTGGAACACAACACAATGCGGCTAGCAGATACTTTGAGCGTAAAGGCAAGAAGGAAGGCTGGAAAAAGAATTGAAATTATTAACTCTAAAACAGTAAATGTATGGGAACAATGGGTAACACGTTTGATGTGAATACCGTAAAATACGGACATGCCCGAAAAGTGTGGCGTGAAATCCGCCACCGTTATCCGGGAGGCGGTATGGTGAGTAACATTTCCGATTGGACTTCGGCTGGTAAGATTCCTGCCGGTACAGCTGTGAAATTTGATCTTTCTAACAAAACATTGAAAGCCTATACGGATGAACAGATAAAGGCTGCCACTGCCGATATCACTACTCTCGGTATCAATGGATATCTGCAAGAGGATATTCTTGTGACCAGTGAAAACACAAAGGCTAGTGGAACAGTGGTTTATGCCGGAGAACTTTATCAGTACATGTTTGATGAAGAAGTTATCGCTATCCTGCAAAAGATCACTACACTTCCTCAAATTGTATGGGTGCAGTAAAAGAATTTGAAAATAACATTTAAAACACGACAATTGTATGAATACACTTCCTATTGATTTGTACAAGGTTATCGAATATGGGCTTGGTGGAGACACTTGGCAAGAATTTATAGACCGCTATAAAGAGAAGTATGACCTTCTCCAGATTGATGGTTTTGAATTTGAGGCAACCAAGTTGGATTATACCTTCTCCCAGCTTATAACGAGCCTCGGCGTGAAAACGCTGCCAGCTTACGTTGATCCGGAAAGTCCGGGTTATGAGGCTGCATTGGGAGAACTTGAAGGAAGGACGGGCAATATCCCGACTCAAAAGAAGTTCTATCGTTTGAACCGTGTGACCGTGAGGCAGCAATTACAACTGTTGCAAAGAGTAGGCATGTCTGCATTGACGGAAGAGATGCAGAATGTTTTTCTAGGTTTGCTTGATGAAAGTGCTGACGGTCTTATCGGATCGTATTATAATGCGCTTACTCACCAGCGAATGAGAATTGTTTCTACGGGTAAGTTCACTATTGATACTGATAACAACCCGCGTGGTTTGAAAGGTATCACTATTGATTTTAACATACCAAAAGAGCACTATCAGACTTTGGACGGTACAAAACGCTGGTGGACTAATGTTGAACATACTCCGGCTAATGAAGGTTCCGCTTCTGATCCTATAATGGATGTGAAGAATAGAGTGAAAGAAATACGCCGTAAATATCATTATCTAGGTAAGATCAGAATGGAGATTGCTCAAGACCTGTGGGATGATTTAATGACTCATACCGCAGTCCTCAAACGTATCGGGCATTCTCTTTATCCTACTGTAACGGACGACAATACAGTTATTGCCAATGCACAGAATGAGGATGAAGATCGTCTGAAAGCCATTTTCAAGAAATTGGTCAAGGTAGATGAAATCGTACCACGTGACAGCTATGCTTTTGTTGACAAACCCGGCAAGGATACGGACGGACAGCCTGATCTTATCACTGAACAAGTGGAGAACTTTAAGGCTACTAATATTGCATTTATACCGATAGGTCAGATTGGTACCATTCAAGGTGTGGAGCCTTTGACTTTGGGTTATGAGGCAAACAAGGTCGCTTCTTATGACGGTGGACGTTTGAAACTGACACAGAGAGCCAATCCTGAAACTCATTCAATCTATATTGAAAGTGAAGCCGCCCAATTGTGTGTGCCGAGAATGCCGCAGTATATGTTTATCTCTACTGTGACCGTGTAACTCTTAACTTCATGCAAGAATGAGTGAGGAACTTTCTCATACGGAAGATATGCCCATTGAGGACTATTTGAGTGGCGCAACCGCTTATGAAATAGCGGATAACGCCCTCAAAAGGGTTCTTGTTAAGCGGAAAATTGCTTTTGGAACAATGGTGAGCGAACTGACCGAAATGCAGCTTGATCTTGCCACTGCCGATATCTACATGTGGTGCGCGAGCACTCCAAGCAGTAAGAATGATACCGAGGACAGTGACGGGGGATGGAAGCATAAGGAAGGTGGTTGGCAGACCAGCGCATACGATAAGCGGCAACTTCGTGAAATGGCAAAAGAGCTATACAAGAAATGGGGTGAAGAGGTTGTTAAAGGCAGCAAAATCAGAATAATCAATTTTTGAGTATGAAGGTGAATAATCCACGGCATCCTCACAAATGTACTGTTTACCGAATTATAGGTGAGGATTCTTTCAGTGATGGTGAGAAGGTAATATTGTATGAAGGTATATGTCGAAAGGAAGGCAGTACAAATCTGAGGACGTTCAAAACCGATAATGTGGTAAAGAGCGATTATCTGTTGAGCCTTCCCGGAACTGTCAAAGGTATACTGGCCGGTGATTTGATAGATGTTACAGACAGACAAGGTACTTTTACTCAATGTATGGTTACTGATAGCTATGCTGGAAATTTAGGAACCACGGTATATTTCAATCTTGCAAAGAATTGACACATGGATAACCGAAGTAATGATATACTGTTTGATAAAGGAATGAAAAAAGCGAAGGAGCTTGTTTCAGGATATATCTTTGATGTCCTAACTAAATGCTGTGAAGATCTTATCCAAGATGCGCTTGATAATAAGTCGGGCTTTCGTAATCTTACGGGTAATACAATAACCAGTTATGCGTGTGGATTATTCATGGATGGTAGATTTTCCTATTTCATTTGTAGTGGTGATTCGATGAAACAACCTGTACGAGTGAAATTGACTAAGGGTGAAACATTGGTCGGTATCAGTTATGATAATCAGAACAGACATTTTACCGGAACAGTGGAAACAGACAAGGGTTATGGTGAGATGTTTTCTTTCAAGTTCTTGAAAAGATACAAATCTGCATCACGTAATGGATTTGAGATTGTGATGTGTACGGGTACTGAATATTCAACCTATTTGGAGAATGTGTTGAATGCGGATGTACTGACTGGAACATTTCAAAGGACACAAAATACATTGTTCAAGAACTTTAAACCAATGAAATGATGGAACGGACAGTTTATAGGCGTATGGATATATTGAAACAAATCTCTGATACTGTAACTGGTATTGGTGAGAAAGTTTTTATAACGGATCGTCCTGCTGCTGAACAAAAGGCAATGAAGGACTTTGTTGTTGTCCGGCTTCCACAAACTATTCAGGACAAAGGAAGTACCTATCAGGATACCTATTGTCAGATTAATGTTTTTGCGCGTGACCGTTCAAAAGGCATTGAAAATACGATTCGTTTGGAGGAAATGCAAATGGATGTGATTTCAAAATTTCCAATAGTGACTGAATTGTTTTCGGCTGTAAGTCCACGGTTGCTTCCCGGAGGAAATGATGGACTAGGTTTTCATTTCTTGATGATACAAGCGAAATTAATAATAAATAAATGACACAAACTTAAATAATACGATTATGGCAGAAATTACTATCACGACTAAACTGGAAGAGCTGAAGATGCTCTTTAATCAGATGAAGGAGGTTTATTATGTGTCCAAAGTCAATAGTGACCTTGCAACTTTAGCGGCTTTTGATATGGAGCTGCCGATACTCTCTGACGGAGTTACATTTGATACCGGAGCTGCCGATATTACCAAGATCAAATTGACAACCGGAGCCACTTGGACATCTTTTGCTAATGCCGGAGATTCCGATATCCAGTTTCAAGTGCCTTCCGTGGCAGGAAAGATCAATGACTTGTTACTGAACAAGAAAGCGGAAACAGTGACTATGACTGCTACCATTGATGGTAATACTTATGAAGGTGAAGGTTATAATACCGAACCGAAGAAAGTAACCGGAGGATTGTTCATGCGTAGTGAAGACCGTCAAACAGCCTTGTTCTTGCCGAATATTGAGGGGTATAGCAACTTCGTTAGCGAGCAAGATAAGCCTGGATACTTTAATTTATCTGTTTCTCCATTGAATGATGCTAAAGGTGCATCTATTTACATCTTGCGAAAAAAAATATCCGATTAAGAGATTAGAATATAATATTTTGCAAAATTCATATCTGTGAAAAGGTGGTGAGCTATTTGATACCGGCCACCACCTTTTTACGTATAAAACACAATAAAATATGGCAAAAAAGAATGATATAACACTGCCTGTATCAGAGGATGAAAAATTATTGAATGATGTGATGGAGGACAGTGTGGATTATGTGGAAGTTCGGGGAAAGAAATATGGTATCTCATGGCTGAAAAGAGGAACTATCCGTAAATTCACCAGTACCATGCAGAAGTCAGGAAATGATGATAAGATCAGTTGTCAATGTGCAGCAGCTATCATTCTGAACGGATATTGGAAGATCAAGTTCTTCTATCCCTTTTTGTGGCGTTGGTTCTTTTATGTAAAACAATATGGAGATCATGAACTGATGAAAGTTATAGCTGTTGGCAAAAAAAAAATTCCAGTGGAAGATTACTTGACAGCTACCATATATCTGACCGCGATGAAGGACACGATGATGACAATGACAAAAGAGGAAGCAGAGCATATCCTTCACGAACCAGCTACGGACAAACGTGGGAAATAAGTAAGTCCTATCCGTGGTTGACAGAGCCTTTGAGATTGTTTGGAATTCCCATAAGTAAGCCTTTGTTTGGTATTTATTGGGTACTTACAAATGCCCAAATTGAATTGTTAGCAATGGATGTTTCTATTGTGGTTACAGATTGTGACAAGGATAGCAAGGGAAAGAGACACGATACAAAAAACTTCAAATCCCCTTCCGTAAGTGATATAGAAGATGCTGCCAAACGCTGGAAAGACAAATATGGTAATGGGGAAACAACAATTAGTATTAATGATTATAAGTAGCACAAACACAATAATATATGGCTGATCTCGGAAATTTATACTTTGACATTTTATTCCGTGATAAGACAGCGGAACAACGTAAAAAGCTGAAAGCGGAAATCACCAAAGACTTGCAAGCAAAACTTGATGTGGGTTTTGACAAAAAGAAGTTGGTTGGCGATATGAAGACTTTGCTTCAAAGTGAGAAATTTAAAATCAATGTGGTAGTGGATAAGGCCAGCACCACACAAGCTGTTCGTGCTGCTTTGCGAGCTGCCGGTTTGAATACCAATTTTACAGGAAGTGATTTACGCGCAGCTAGAGCAGCAGCTGTCCAAACTAAAGCGGAGGCTTCTGCCGCTGCCGCCCGTGAGCTTGCGCGACAAAGAGCTGCCCGTGCCGCCAAAGCGGAACTGGATTTAGCCAATGCCCGTGAGAGATCAGCCAATGCAGCAAGACGGCACATGACAGCCACTCTTAATATGAATGGAGCAATGAACAGTCAGTTGAGTATTGTCGGACAACTAAGAAATGAATTTTTAGGGTTATACTCCATTTATGCGGCACAAAATTTCTTACGTGCAGTGGTTGATATAGGTGGTGAGTTGGAGAATCAGAAAATTGCAATGGCCTCCATCCTACAAGATGAAGGCAAAGCTACGGTCATATTCAATCAGATTAAGAAACTGGCTGTTGCCTCTCCGTTCGGGGTTATGGACTTGAATCAGTATGCCAAGCAACTTTCCGCATATTCTATACCATACAATGAATTGTATGATACTATGAAAAGGCTGGCTGATATATCAGCTGGTGTAGGCGTTGATATGGGGCGTATCATATTGGCTTACGGTCAGATAAAGGCTGCTAAATTCTTGAAAGGAACGGAATTACGGCAATTGACAGAAGCGAACATTCCTATGGTTGATAAACTGGCCGAGCGATTCAGCAAACTGGAAGGCCGCATAGTCAGTGCCGGTGAAGTGCTTGATATGATCTCAAAAAAGAAGGTTACGTTTGAGGATGTAAAAGATGTTCTTTGGGAACTTACGGATGATGGTGGCATGTTTAATAACATGCAGGAAGTTCTTTCAGAATCAGTTAAATCCAAATGGAAGAACTTGGCTGATGCGATTGACATTATGCTTGGTGATATTGTGGAGTCAATGGGTAGTACATTGAAATGGACTGCTGAAAGTCTTACTACCCTTGCACAAAATTGGAAAGAAGTTGTACCTTTTATAACAGCGGCCACAGCTGCGTTTGGAACATATAGGGTTGCGGTTTATGCAGGATCACGTGCCATGGGAGTGGCAAATGCTACATTAATAAAAGGAACACTTGCAGCCAAACAGAAAACAGCTGCGGATTTAGTGATGGCTTCCAATTACCGCACTTTAACTGCCGCTGAAAAAGGATTGATTGCTTCAAGAAATGCCATGACTACCGCAGAATGGAGGGCATTGGCTGTTAGTGGTGCATTGAACAAAGAACAAGCGTTGAGGTTGATAACACTTGGGAAAATTAAATTAGGTCAGGCAGGACATATTACCCAATTACTTAATATATCAAAAGCTGAACTTCAAGTAGCTATGTCCGCTGGAAAAGCTCGTGTGGCAATGACAATGCTTAGTTATGGAGCCAAACAAGTTTGGACTGCTTTTAAGGGTTTGTTCAATCCATACATGTATTTGTTCGCTGGACTTTTTGCCATTGCTGAATTATGGTATAAGTCCGGGCAAAAGGCTGACGAAATGAACGAGCGTATTTCCGAGTTGACAACAAGAGCACAAGACGGTTTCAAGAATCTAACGAAAGAAGCTCAAAAATTTGCAGATGTTGATCCTTTTAAGGCGAATGATGCCTCACTGATTTCTTCCATTGAAGAAATGAAAACAGCATTAAAGGATTATTCTCCAGTTTGGGCAGACACTTTTAATGAAACGTTTAAGACTGATGATGAAGGAAATACGGTTAAAAGCCTTGCAGAACAATATGTATTGCTTCGGAATGCTTTGAATGATACCAAAGAGGCTTATAGGCTGTTGAATGCCATAAGAGGTACATCTGAATATGCGAATGATGTTACTGATGGTTATTTTGATGAAAGCTTTAGTGAAAATATTGAAGACTACATCAAGGCAGAGAAGCGGATAGACAAGATTATAGACCGTATGGCTGGTAGCTATATAGAGTATTATACTGCAATGCAGAAAGTTATAGCCAAGTATGATGATTTTGCTAAAGTCGCTTCGGGCAAATCATTGAAAGAGCAGCTATCCATTCTCAAAGAATACCCCAAAGCATTGGCCAGCCTGAATAATGAGTTGCCTTTCACTGGAGGATATAGAGAAGATATTTTTCAATTACGGAAAGCATGGAAATACTCTAAACGTGTTTTTGAGGAAGAAGTATCACCGGATATGCAGAGTTTCATATCTGAATATAAGTCACGATTACAGTCTGCCGGTTGGAATTTAGACAATTTGAGTGACGCTCAAAGAATAGCTATCGGTTTGGATATAAGTTCTTTCTTGGATCAATTTAAAGAAATGCCGGTAGATATACGGAGATTTCTTAATGATGAGATTCTTGAAAAGCAATTCAATATCAAGATTAATGCTGAATATACGGAAACTATTCAGAGCTTGTCTGACTTGCAGAAAAAGTTCAATGAAGCCACAGATGGGCAATTTGAAGCTCAAATAAAGGTTTCCACGGATTCAGAGAAAATCATTGAAGGAATACAAAAAGCGTATAAGGAAGCTAAAGAGACAACAAATCAATTGAAGCCGATATTGATTAAAGCTGGGATAGATTTGTCGGAGATAAATTACCCCGATATATCAGAACTGCCAGAGTTAATGGGTAATGTTGATGCTTCAAAGCTTTTCGATTTGTCAATCCCGATTGCATTCCCGAAAGTCTTTGACTCGTCAAAGTTACTCGATTGGCAGAAACAAATTGTATCAGATTATAAAAAGGCTTCTGACATAATGCAAGCCGGTGAGAAAGGAGCCAAAGAAATCGGTTTTTCTCTCACTGATCCGAGTAAGGATAAGAGCAAAAAGGATGTCTTTGCCGAGAGGTTGAAAGAACGGGTAAACTTGCTAAAGGACGCATTTTCTGAGTATAAGAAGTGGACTTCTCTTGTTGGAAAGGAAGAAGCTGCCAACAAGATTAAAGGATCGGGTATTTTTGATTCCTTATTTAAAGGTAAAGAACCAGTGGATATTGACAATTATCGGGATGAATTGAATAAGATTCTTAACCAGCTTGACGATAAGACCAAAGAACGTAGGGAATTGAAAGTCTCTATACGGAAAGTGCTTTTGGATATTGATGCCAACGCTATGAAAGAAGCTTCGGATAAGGCCGCAAAGGAACTTGAAAGGTATGTGTCTGATGTTTCAAAGAAATGGGATATATACAAGCAGCTTGTCCATGCCGGTGCAAGTAAGAAGGATGCTTCAATTTATGCTTTTGGCTTTTTGACTGATTATGAGAATGAAGCACAATATTTAATAGATACAGTACAAAAGAAACTCAAAGAAAAGGGCGTTGATCTTCCATTCACTTTGAGTGATGATGAAGCTGAAAGTATATTAGGAGGTAAGGATAGCCCATTATATAAGCAATTTTTTAAGGTGTGGAAGGATGCTAAAGAGGCATTTGAGAAAGATAAGGTAAGTATTGCACTTGATGATACAAAGGTTATTGCCAATGCAAGATCAACGATAGAAAAGATACGAATATTAAGTGAACAGTACGCATCAAAGATAGGATTAAGTGTTGGAAAAAATGGGGAGTTGGTTGGTGATACATCAGGTCTAAACAATGTTCAGAAGGCTTACCTTGATGAATATAATAGGAAGCTGATTGAATTAAAATCGACCTTATTACAATTGTTGCCTGAATGGGAGAAAATATTTGGAGATAAAGAGCAACGTTCATTCTCTGATTTGAAAGAGGCTGAACGTATCGCAAGGGAAATCAAGAATAATGCAAAGGTTTCCTATGATAGCGATGGAAAGCCCAATGGATTTACTTCTTTTTTTACGAAAGATGATGGTAGTATTGAAAATGTTAAGGGTGCTTATTCTTTGTTGGATAAATTGATAAAAGCCATCCCCCAGTTGCAAGATGCACAGTTGGCTGTAAATCCATTCAAAACCTTAGCGAAGAATGTAAAAGAACTTTTTACTTCTGAAAAAGACAGCGATAAATTGGAAAAGAAAATCGGACGGTTAGGAGAAAGTGCCGCTGAAAGTGCTGATCTTGTTGGTAATTTTGCAGGGCAAATGTCTTCCATGTTTGACGCTTTGGGTAATGAGAGGATGGCCGACACGATGGGTAATGTGCAGGATGCCATGTCTTCTATAAGCAATATCGGGCAGGGATTCGCCAAAGGTGGAATTGTTGGTGGTATTGCCGCTGCTGCCGGTGAGGCTGTGAAATGGATTGGAAAGATAGCACAAGCACATGACAAGAAACTTGATAAAGCTATTGAAAAGAGTAAACTTCGTGCTCAACAGTTGCAGTATATATACGAACAGATTGATGGTATTCTTGAACGTTTCTTAGGTAGTGGCACAGAGCTAAAACTTGTAGATGCGGAAAATGACCGTACCCGATTGAATCAGTTAAATAATCAGATTGAGGAAATACGCAATAAGAGAAAGATTAACATCTTTGATTTGAAGTCCTTGCAGGAATATAAGCAGGAAGTGGAAAAACTTCAAAAACGTGTTTCAGCATACGATGAAGGTGGTGCATACGGGTATCAACGGGTCTTAATGCAAGAACAACTTTCAGAGTTGGAAAAACAACGGCAAGCTGAAATTGACAAGAAGAAGACGGATGATAGCAAGGTGGCTGACTATGAGAATCAGATTGCGGAAATGAAGCAGCAGATAATCGCTTTTGCAGAGGAAACAGCCGAGTCACTTTATGGTATTAATTTGAAAGCTTGGGCTTCGCAGTTGGGAGATGCCTTATATGAGGCATGGCAGAAAGGTGAGGATGGTGCCGAAGCTTTTAAAAATAAGGTTGCCGACATTATGGGTGATGTCATGAACTCCATTCTCAAAATAAGTATTTTGGAACCGGCCATGCAACAGCTTCAAAAAATGCTTTTCGGTGAGGACGGAATGAGTGGTTATTTCGGCAAGGATTTCTCTCTTGATGAAAGGGAGTTGGAAAGTATTGCGGACTATCTAATGGGTGTCAGTGAGAAAACCGATGATTACTATTCCATGCTTGACAAGCTGAATAACTATATGGAAAAGAAATATGGAATCAGCATGAAGGAAGAGGAAAGTGGTAGTGGCTTATCTAAAGGCATACAGAATGTTACTGAAAATACAGCTAATCTTTTGGCCTCTTATATAAATGCAATCCGAGCTGATGTAAGTATCAAACGGGAGTATGTGCGCAGATTGGTTGAAGAATTGTTCCCGGCATATAATGTAATAGCACAAGCGCAATTGAAACAACTGACAATGATACAGATAAATACAGCAAAGAATGTGGAATTTGTGGAAGAGATCAGAAATATACTGCATAGGAATATAAACGGCGTAAACAAATTTAATGTATGATTATGAACAGATTGAATAGTGAATTGAGAGGCCATGCCGTATCGTATGGTCTCTGTACACAATGGCAAGGTGACTGGCACAACAATAAAAGCCAGCAAGAATTGATCGGAATGTATATACGGGGCATTGATTTTTGTATTGAACACGATTATCCGACGGTGGAATATATAAAAGGCAATTTTGACCGAAATCTGCTTCATCAAAACCATATTTTTGTTGATGAACCAGTGACCGGAGGCGACAATGGTGTATATGTGTTGAACGGTAAATGTTCAGGTAAACTTTCTTTCGGAAAATTTACAGTTGTTACTCTCCATTTGCGGCATGATAGTGAATTGACTCTTGAAGTGGAGGATTGTGCCAAAGTTTTTGTGAGTGTATATGATCGGGCTAAACTACATGTAAGGCAAAGCGATGTGGCTAAAGTTTATGTATATGTTCATAGTGGAAACTGTAAAATAGAATCCGAAGGCAATGTTATGGTAAGATATAAAAAGAATGGGGACTAACACGTTTTCTGCAATATATTTATTTACAGTATTTTATATTCCTAAATTATTTGAACGGTATCATAAATCGCAACCAACATCTCGTCACAATACGGTAGATACGTGCATTATTTATATTATGTCTAAATTTTAGAGTAAATATAACTGTTTTTATTTGCCGATTCTTACCGTTTGTTACTGATGTTTACCGAATTTATTTTATTGATTTTTAGGTTGTTGTATGGTGAAAATATCGTTTTTATATTTGTGCTGGAAACAATGCTATTAGGTTCATTTCGTGGTTGTCATGAACTGGAGTAAAATATTATAGGGCATTCTCTTTGAGGCAGGCAACCACATTAGGCTTCATCGGGATTTGCCCTTTCTCTTTATTATTATGTCAAGCGTGACTATTATATTAAGGAGGGTTCAGTAGGTACGAGTAATGGCGTATTGGGGTTCGATTCCCTGCTTACTACAAGATCGGACAGAATAATTCCCCAAAAGCGGAAATGTCCGAGCCGCTGATGGGGAAAACATTAACTTTAAGAGCAAAGATATGGAAAATTTTAATCAGTTAATACCTATTGATGAGGGAAAAGGTAAAAAAAGAATAATGACCTCCTTGCAGATTGCAGAAATTACGGGCAAAACTCATTCAAATGTAATGCGAGATATTCGCAATATCCTTGAACAACTGGAAGAAAAACATAAATTCAATTTTGAATTGATGTTCAAAATCACAAAGTTAGGGAATAACGCAGAAAGAAAAGACCCTTATTATCTTCTCACTAAAAAAGACTGCTTGCTTCTCGCAAGTGGTTATGATGCAAACTTACGAGCCAAAATTATTAATCGTTGGGAAGAACTTGAAGAAAACAAGCGCGAGCTTTCTCGTAAAGATCTTGCTTTGATGGTTCTTCAAGCCGAAGAGGAAAAAGAACGTTTGGCTTTGGAAATACAGAAAAAAGAAGAGGAAAAGCAGGCTATCATAGAGAAAACAAAACCTGCCGTGGTTTTTACAGAATGCGTAAAGAATGCTTCTACCAATATTCTTGTCCGTGACCTTGCCAAACTGATAACCCAAAACGGATATACCATTGGAGAATATCGGCTGTATGATTGGCTTGTGGAAAATAAATATCTTATTCGTCATAAGCGATGGAGTAAGTCAAAGAATAAATATCTGTTTGATTACACTCCTACACAAAGGGCTGCGGAAATGAGACTATTCTTTGTGACGGAGAATGCTATAATGCAGGGTGGTAATCCTACATTCATAAAACATACGTGCTGTGTGACTGGGAAAGGTCAGGTGTATTTCCTGAATAAATTCAAATCTTTAGCGGTGGTATAGCTGGAAATAAAAATGAAAGCAAACTTACGATTCTTTTTCAATACATAACAAATAAACTGGGCTGACTTTGAAGCCAGCCCTACTCATTCATGATTTTATTACTAACTGTGTTCACCTAATTCAGTTTGTATTTTTTTTAAGCTGTTTAGAGTAAGCCTTGGTAGCAGCATAAACTCTACATAGATAGTATAACTTTTCATCAAATGTTTTACTGTCCCATTCGGAATCTCCATTTTCAATTTTAGCCATCTTCATCAACGAAGAATCATTTTTTTGAATTTCTCTAAGAAAGCCCATTGTCGAAATATCGTCTTCTCTTAAATATATGTATTCAAATACATTCGAGGTTATGCCTCCAAGTTTATTTTTTCCTTTGATAGACAGTTTTATTACACATAATGAATCTGTATAATACTCTGTGCTGGGATTTAGTATGTCAACATTGTTTCCTACGCTGGAAAATGTATCAATAATTTCAGTTTTAAGCATTTTATATGCTTCTTCTTCAAATGGTGTTTTTGTATTACTACTGCAACTAATGACAAAATATGATATAAATAGTAAAAGTAAAATATGTTTCATTTTAATTCTGTTTATGTTTTGATTTGTAAATAAATGCAGCTTCTGTGATTGTTGCTAATGCTTTCAGTATTGGCATCGCTATTATGTTGGATATTATTCCAGCCAGTCCTATTATGAACCACCCCAAATGACGTTCTATTTTATAGGCTTCAAATTCACATGCAAATAGCGTAACAACAAAGATTAAAGCTGATATGATAAGCATTATCACTGATAAGTCATATAATCTCCTTAATCCTATGACACCACTTCCTGAAAATTCAAGTTGGTTTTCATTATTAGATTCAACTATTGAACTATCTTTTTTCTTCATTGGGTTATACCCACAATACTTGCAAATGGTAAAACTGTCATCATTTGCACATCCACATGATTCACATTTCCACATAACCTATATATCTAAATATTTAATGCCAAAGTAAAAACCTAACACCACTACAAAAAGTACGTATAGTGGTAATAGCCATGGTCCTCCGAAAACACTAAAGCAAATCAGTAGAATCACTACTATCCAAATTAAAACTCCTAACACATAACAATCTCTTTTATAATTTTATGCAAAAGTATTAATAATTAATATGCTATAAATCAGTTCTTCTCATGTTTTTCAGCATATATATTGCAGACTAATACTATTATGAGTATGATAATCTACTTAAAAATGTTTTTATGATATTATTTTCTATGATAATATAGAAAATACAACTATATTTGCATTGAAGTATTTTCCATTATTCTTGTAATAAAAGCCATAGAGCTTGTTGTGGAGATTAAATATCTCTGCGACAAGCTCTTTTTTAATATGTGTATATGAACGAACCGTATTCTATTTTGATGCAGAAAACTACCGAGAATGCTCCAGTCAAAGACAGCTTGGCGCATTTTGGAATTGTGTGCACTGAATTTCCGTTCAAGCCGGGTGGGGAAACGAAAGATTTACCCAAACGGGATTGGTCGGATGAAGATGGTGAAGATACTTACATACCCGATAAGCTACCATTAAAGGCATATGACTTGGAGGCCGAGATGTGCTATAAGGGGGATTTGGGTACTGCATATGATAAAATTATGGCCTTTCAAAACTATCTCACGGGAGAGAATGGTGACGGTGCCACTTTGAAAATATATAACTTGCATACGGGTATTGGGCGGCAAGGACTTTACTTACTGGAGGTTGGAGATTTTGAATTTAACAAGTCCAATGTGGATGAAGTCTTGATCTTTTCGGTAAAATTCAGAGTGACTGATCCTCGAACTCAATTAATCCCATCGTATAGTGTTGTGGAGCCGACAAAAATAGTTGCATTGGTTGAAAAAGTATAGCTGTATGTCATGGAAAGTTTATGATAAAACAGGCAATACGGTACGTTGTACCTTGAAAAGTTTGGAGTATAATGGTACATGGATGGGTGCGTGTTTTGTAACAAGCACTCTGAAAAGTGCCGTACCCATTCTTTTTGAGATAGGTGACTATGTTATGTACCGTGGTGAAAAGTTTGAGATAAACTACGATCCTACGGCATTAAAAAAGGCGGCAAGAAAAACTTCGGGAGAAGCTTTTGTCTATGATAACGTAAAGTTCAACGGGGCGGGAGATGAATTGACGCGATGTGATTTTCTTGATTATGTGAAAAGTGATAATCAGATACACTTTACTTCTTTACCTAAGTTCAGTTTTTTCGCTTCGTCTATACAAGATTTGGCAGATCGTGTTCAAGTAAATCTTGACCGTATATATACTGGAGTACAAAAATGGACGGTTGTTGTACACCCTGAATATGTGAGCACTACCAATGTAAACATTGATGTGAATAATATAAAGGTATGGGGTGCGTTGGAGTTGTTCAATTCAAAATTTGGTGCGAACTTCATAATTCGTGGACGGACAATAACAATCGGTACTGCCGGCATTGCCGCAGATAATATTTTCAGATACGGGCGTGGAAACGGTCTGTACGAAATTCAGCGTACAGCTGATGCGGATCAGCAGATTATCACTCGGTTACGTGCATACGGCAGTACAAGAAATATGCCTAATCGGTATTATAATAAGGTCTCAAATAGTTCCCTTGCCAATTATTTGCCGAATAATATGGCCGTGGAAAATTTGATGTTACCTGATTTTCCTAAGACAACGCTTGATCCATATATTGACAGCAAGAATATTGCTGTTCTTGGTGTCCGGGAAGGAAGTGTTTATTTTGATGGTACTGGCGATTTGGAAGAGATATGTCCTTCAATGGAAGGTATGACAGCTAAGCAGTTGGAAGATGCAGGTATTCATGTTTCGTTGGATGCCGGGGATAATGGCAATCTTGATGAAGTGTTTGATGCTGAACAGCTGACGGATGATGGTACAATGGATAACCTGAAAGACGGTGAGGATATCCCCCCCTTTACAATTACATTAAAAGACATTGGCTTTGATATAAATGATTATCTGACTTCTGAAACAGCCACCATCAGTATGAAAAACGGCATGTGTGGTGGACGGGATTTTGAAATAACAAAATGTGAGAAGAAAGGCAATAAATATATATTGACCTGTAATCGTATCTATGATGAAGGTTTAAAATTGTATTTCCCGTATAAGGATTATAATATAAGGGGTGGTGACAAGTTTGTTCTACTTTATATTGATATGCCGGACGTTTATATTCAGGCCGCTTCACAACGGTTGCTTGCTGCCGCAAAAAAATATCTTGCAAAGAATGATTATGTGCGCTATTCGTATGAACCGAAGGTGGATGATATTTTCATGGCACGCCAACATGATGAGGCTATCGCAAGGGGAGAGGTGAGTATCCATGATACATTAAAAGAAGGTGATTTGATGTTGTTTACGGATACTGATCTTGGTATTGATGGAAGTATTATTATTGATACCCTTATAATAAAGGAAGGAGAGGGGATAATTCCCCAATATACCATCACCCTTAAAGATGAAAAGACGGTAGGCACATTGGAGAAAATTCAGAATCAGATTGATTCGATAGTAAGTGGCGGTCAAGGCAGTGGAGGATACAACTCAAATCAGATAAAGAGTTTGATAAAGTCTTTTGGGAGCAACTTCTTTCTTAGTAAACTCATTTCAGACACCGCTAACGGTCTGATCACTTTTTTAAAAGGTCTTTTGATTGGTAGGAACGGTAGTGGAATTACTGTGCTTGAAAACGGTATGTCACAGGCTGTTGTTGATTATCTGTATGTCAAGGTCAAAGCCGTGTTTGACGAGCTTGAGGTCAAGAAGAAAACGTATGTAGGTGGTGAGCAGGTGATTTCCCATGCAGGTATGAAATGCAACCGTGTGGATGAGTTGGATGATGTCTACCGCTGTTATTTTAAGGAAGAGGAAGACGGAATTGAGATAGAGAACCAGTTTACTCCGGGATCTCTTGCCATAGCCCAGGAGTGCAATATCAAGGCAGGCGTTTCTCATCATGTCGGCAACCGCCATTATTGGCGGTTGGTCACAGCAGTGGGTGAGAACTATATAGACTTGTCCAAGACCGTATGTGATCCTAATGTCGAGAATGATGTTCCGGTGGCAGGTGATGATATCGTGGGGTTAGGTCATAAGACCGATATCACCCGACAGGCGGCGATAATTCTCTCTTCGGTGAACGAAGTTTCTCCGTCCATCATCATGTATCAGGGTATTAATGATTTTACCTTGACCGGGAAAGATGTCATTTCTTTTGATTTTGACAAATCTACCGGCAAAGTCCGGATGAAGGTGTACGGAAATACGTACATTGGTGACAAGGATCGGACCACTTACATGGAATATACTCAGGATAAAGGTGTTGATATCAAGGGTATGTTTCATATCGAACAAGGTTCCACCGGATGGCGTAACATGGAAGGTCTGCCGGATGAGATACAGGCGGCGGCTGATCTTGCCCAAGAGGCCAAGGATGCGATAGACAATGCGGCTGTCGGAAGTGTCAATCTGTTGCGTAATTCCGGGTTTACGGGAGATTATGAGACAGAGGACCTGTCTGCCGCTACCGAGTTATCGGCGGATACCGAGCTTTTTAGCAAGCAATTGGAATATTGGACGGGAGTGGCTACCGTATCTGCGGACAGTGAGGCTATTTCCGGATATTCTGCTGCAATAGGCAGCTTGTCCCAATCTGTGTCGTTAATTAAAGGGGAAAGTTATGTTATCAGCTATAAAGCAAAGGGTACGTCTGTGTCTGTTTCGTGCGGTTCTTTCAGTGTTTCTCAGCCTCTCACATCCTCTTATCAGAGATATACCCATAAGATTACCTTCAATGGCAGTGGTATATTTCTTATCAGTGGTACCGCAATCGTTTGTGACCTTCAGTTAGAAAGAGGAACTATCGCTACCGATTGGAAGCCTTCAATTCTTGACAATGACAAGTCTATGGCCGGATTTCAAGCAATTAACTATATCGCCAGTGCGATTAAGGATGGATCTGTGGATATCCTTGGCGGTTTGATATTGGCCAATATGATCCAACTAGGCAACTACAAGGATGGTAAGATGCAAAAGGTCACAGCCGGAGTGAGCGGCATATACAATGATGATGATGATGTGGCATTTTGGGCAGGAGGAAAACTTGAACAGGCTATTAGAACTGTGATGAGGTTTCGAAATGATCCGAATTACCAACCTACCGATAAAGAATGGGAGAACATGGCGAATTTCGTTGTCGCTCATGGTGGTGATGTGTTCTTAAGAGGATATATCTATGCTTTGGGCGGATATTTCCGGGGAAAAGTTGAAATAGCCAATGGCAAGATACTGTTGAATGAGGATGGTTCCGGGCAGCTTGCCAATGGGAACATTAAATGGGATGCAGATGGAAATCCTGAATTTGTCGGGAAAGTGAAAGTTTCCTCACCGTCAGGTTACGAGATAACCATATTCCCTGAGGATGAATATGGGAGACCGTCAATTGATATTCATGATAATGATGGTAATTCGCTCTTAGATATATCCCTTCAATACGGATTGAGCGGTATGGTTCCCCGTATTTTTATGAATGATCCTTCCAATAGTGATGTATTGTATTTTCGCCCGGACAGTATGGTTTTTGAGCAAAGAGGAAGTGACGGTTATATATATCAGACCCAGATAATGGGAGGACGCATAATTATGGTTAAGGGATCTGAGATTGTATGGGATCAGAGCGTATTGCCAAAGTAAAATGAAGTGATATGGAACTTAATAGTATTAATAAAACAGGTACTTGGAGTGAGGCGGTAGATCGTCTTAACAGCAACTTTAGCAAGACCTCCACTGAAGTGGAGAAGGTCAAGCAGAACGTTATACGCAACAAGGGATTGTTTTCGACTGTAGAAGCATTGCAGGCTGCTGTCCCATCTCCTGTTGTGGGTGACTGGGCAGTTGTGGGGGATACCATACCGGGTCCTCTGTATCAATGTAAGACGAGAGGTGTTTGGAGCGAAACAGGAACAATCGGAGGCGGTGGAAGTGTTGACCTTTCCGGCATCTTGACAGCCGAGGAGATAGATGATGTAACATCAATATTATAGGTATGAAAATTAATTATCAGTCCGATTTTAAGATCATAGAGAAGAACTTGAATGGGGATGTGAATACTCCCTTCCGGTTCACTTACCGTACAGTCCTGTCGGGATGTGTTGTTGCGGAGTTTGACGGGCACGGGTACAAGAACTGCCGTAGGCTTGATGATGGTAGTCTGCTGGTCATTTTTGACAGGCATGGACTCCGTCCCGGCACTCTGTCGGTCAAACGCGAATACTATCTTTCTGATGCTGATTTTGCCGATGGTATCTGCAATCTTGTATCGGTGGAGATTACAGGTGTTATCCTCGTTTCCGGCAAGACGGATGAGAGCACAGCGGAGATCATTCCCTATCCGGATTATGCCGCATACAATGCGGTGCAGAGCGTATCTCTGTCAGATCAGGAGTATGATGATGTGCTGAGTGATTTTAAGAGTTAATCAATAATTACATAAAATAACAACAGTCCAAGTTCCCCCGGAACTTAGGCTAAAAACAGGAGATATTATGGTAAAAATGCATAAACTGACGAAGGGCGGACAAACCATTTACCCGGCTACCATCTATGATGCGGTGGTTAATTCCAAAACGCGTAAGAGCTTGACTACGGAAATATCTGATTTAGACGTTGGATTAACTTCTATTAAAAACAAGACAGAAGGTATTTATAATACGATTGACCAGATAACAGATAAAACAATAGCTAAAATTGTAGGGTCCGATTTTAACGAAACGTATGTAACATCATGGGGACAAGGTGGCATATCCACTACGACTGGCGCTATTGAAGAGGGAGGCAAAACAAGAATACATTCAGATCTTATAAATACAGGTGTTGACATTTCAATAGAAAGTGGATATAGATATTATATAATTTATTACAATGAAAATGGGTCTTTTGCTGCTAAAGATGGCAATTGGAAAACTGATAAAAGCACAACATCAACATCTTATAAGAAATTTCGTATCATGGTTTCTTTGATTAAAGAAGCCACTATAGATATAGAATCAGGGAAACGGGTTACTATAAGTAAATTATATCAAAATGAGGCGTTATGCCCAGATATCAAAAAGTTCAATAATACGGTTGAACAGATAACTGATGAAACAAAACAAATTGCACAATCATACAATGATTTGAGTAATGAAATGGAACGCAACCTAACCGAGATTAAGGGTGGCAATTATATGGAAAAACAGGATCTATTGTGCGTACAAGGGAGTATCAATTCGCAAAGCGGTATACTACAACCAGGTGGGACCAACAGGGTCTATACCAAGATAATTGATACAGGAACTGATATCATTATCAAGCCTGGTTATAGAATATATGTCATGTTTTATAATGACCCTGCCGGTGAGTCTTTCAATTCAAAAGATGGTAATTGGAATACTGTATATACTACCATTCCCACAAAAACCCAATATTGCAGATTGATGATCGCTAAAATTGATGATACGGACTTGTCCCCATCGGATGCATCTGAGAATGTTCTGGTAGGGGATTTGACCAGTTATCCTTCAATGTTTATGCCATTAATGAATTTGAGCACTAATCCTGCCGGATCATTTATGGCAAAAGATGATTTATTGACTTTATTTTTTTACTTAAGGGATAATCAAAGAAAAAAATACGTAACATCATTATCTAAGACCTATTATGTAAGTACTGTCAATGGCTTGGATACCAATGATGGTTTGTCTGACTCAACTCCGTTGAAGACTTTGAATAAAGCCGATGAACTGATGACCAATGGGGACACGGTCCTTATTGAACGAGGAAGTATATTTAATACAGAGGTACAAGTCTTGTCTAAAGAAGGAATCAGAGTGGATTGTTATGGCGACATGTCCAAGGATAAACCTTTGTTTTTGAATTTGCAGACAATACCGACCGTATCTATATCAGATATTAGCTCTGTTAATGACATTGAGTCTTTGGATAAATTATACAAACTGCGCGGCTATAGTAACATTTATGTTCTAAAGCATCACTATGGTTCGGGCAGCAAGGCCAGATTTGTTTGTCAGGTATTTTTAGACGGGAAAAGAAATGGATGGTGGCTTGACGCACAGAAAAAGTCCAGTTCGGATGCCATGGACTGGCTAGAAAACAATCCGGGTAGCTCCTATTGGTTCAGCGGATACGATTCAGAGTCATGGGGGGAGGGGGATTATTATATATATTTATCAACAACCGATATTGCAGGAAAAATAGTGGAGATAACTCATGAAGTGACAGAGATTGGGAAAAAAGGACAAAAACTGCAAATCACCCAATATGCTTCTGATATTCGTAATATCGTTTTTCGAGGTGGTGACTCTACAGACGGTACTGTTATTCCTAATGGATTTTATGAGGGGGTAGAAAGTTTGGATTTTGGTAGACATGGTTTTCTGTTTAACAGGTCTGCGGCTCCCCATACTCACATGATGCTGAATTGCAGAGCTGTATCAAGAAGTGGAGCAAATGGAGAGTATTATCATCACATGTATTATAATTACCATTATTATGGAGAACTATTGGCATTTATCGGTTGTGAGGCCATAGGCAGACATGAATATCTTGGTACTGCATTTGCCGGGCATGGCACAAGTTCGGTAACAGGGATGCCTTTCGATGCCATGTATCTGTATGACTGCTACTGCGAGGGTGTTAATGTGGTTGTCGGTGCCAATGGAGCGCAAATGAATTATTTAAGGAATATAAGAGTTAAGGAGGTTGGACATATTTGCATACGTACACAGGGATTACATGCAGTAGGTATTTTCGGAACATTGTATCCCCCGCAAAATAATTGGAATGAACCTGTATTCGCTGAACCAATCGGTTATAATGTCTTAAAAAATATACGTATAAGGAGTCGAACAGGAATGGGGACATTACTTATTTATAAAGACTCGGCGAACAAAGATGCAGGAAAGGTGGTTTTTGAAAACGCTACAATTATAGTGGAAAGTGAAGGGAAACAGGCTCCTGTATATAAATTTGGGGCGACTCTGTTTAGATTGGCTGACAATATATCTGTTGTTTTCAATAGGTCATTCGTTGCTGTAGATAATGGGCTGGAAACCACATCCTCCATGTTGTGGGATAACGAAACGACACCAGACATAGAGTTTATAGATTCAGAGCTATACGGTATCAAGGATAATCGTTTGCACAGCGATGATAAAAATTCATATTTCTATGAGAGTATGGATGGGATTTTTTCAAAAATCAACAATCTAACAAAATTAAGTTATGTTGAAGATAACTGTATATTCAATTTGTAAAGTATGACTCAGAATATTTGAAATTTCATAAAGCATATACTATGATGTAAGGGCTGATCTTGGTGTGGTCAGCCCTCTACCCCTAGAACCATTCTGCATTTGGGTGTACTTCTACGGACAGACGGAACATTATTTTAGTGATTAATTCTCGTATCATAAGTATATTATTCCATAATGTCTGAAACCCCATACGGGTTATCCAATGCGGCAATCACACATTTTTGAGCGATATCAGCTCTTCTGTCAGTAACCGCTATGATTCTGTAATTCGTTTTGTCTTCCTTAGCCGTCCGGAATGTATTTCCTGAAAAGTTTAAGCGACTAAGTTTATAACCAATCATCTGCCATAAGGCTCCTCCTACAAGATATCTTCCGATCCCTTCTGTCATGTGCAGACAGTCCCTGCTCAAATCTGTACCATAATGCCAGTTCATAAAATTATTATCCTTACCGGCCATAAATGGAAAATCTACCGCAGCCTGATTCAAGTCAGTCATTGATTCAGCCTCTTCTATGGTTGGGACCACGGTTGTTACAGGAGTGCCCGTTTCCGGATTGGATTGAGACACAACTCCCTGTATGGTCGTGTCGGTCCTTAAAGACGTGCCTCTGGCATTTTGTACGGCTGTTCCGGAAGGGATGACGAATTTTACTTCCGGGCAATGTTGCAATACCTTTTGAGCCAAGCGACACAATTCCGTATACATACCCAGCTGCCTCTGTTTTTGATTAATGCCGAAACTCAGCCACTTGTCCTTCGAACCTTGCGATGATGAAAGCGTATGATATACGCTGTACGCCCATGTCATGTTGAAACAGATTACAGGATGCGAGAACAGGCAACATCTATCAATGATGTCAGCAAACAGATTCACATAGTTCTTGGTAATATTCCCTTTCTCGTCCTGATCCCAATAGGTTGACTCATCTGCGGATTGATATGCTCCGTTCTGGATTACCACAAAATCCCACGCTTCATCGGACAAGGCTTCTTTTACCGTACTGGTGCTATTCTCCCAGGCAATGGCATTCAAATTCCACTTATAGTAGGATATTTTGCGGTCGGATTCGTAAAATGTTATATAATCCTTAATTCCAGAAGCGCCAACATAAAGGTTGCCGATAACAATATTAAAATTATAACTATGCGCTATATCTCCAACGTAATTAATCGTGTCAACCCCAAAGGAAGAACCAATGAAAAGTATCTTAAGAGAATGATAAAAATCAGTGATTTTTACATCATTAATATGCTTATGGATAGACTCATTGACATCACTGATTTTTTCGTCAAATCCTTTAATCCGAAATCCCTTGAAATAGTAACCGGTAATCTTCTCAACTGCCTCCGAAGTGCCAAAAAATGCCATTTGCATCGCATCCTCAGTGAGTTTGTAATAAGTACCGCTGTCCTGATAGGAGATGATGGATGATGTATTAGTTGAGTTTTTGAACTTCATATTCAGTCCGAGACTGTTGGCTTTTACTTGTTTTCCAGCCTTGTCATATACAGAAATCAAGTCACCGGCTTTCAAAGTTATGTCATACAAATTTTTAGTGCGCAAATATCCTTCCATTGAATCTGCTTTCAGATTCTTACCCTCACCTGTCCAGCGTCCGGTAACCAGATCATCCTCATTAATATATATGCGTCCAACATTACCACCGTTAACCGATTCGTCAATATTAAAAATGTGTTCTATATTGTCGGTTGTTGACTGTTCCAAAGACTCCACACTTTCTGTCAGTTCACTGATTTTATCCTCGGCTCCTTTCACGTAAGCCCCCTTAATCACAAACCCGTTCAAAAACTCCACATTGGATGTTTCAACTGTCATATAAATCTCAACGGCATCAGTATTTCCAATCAGAATACCATTACCGGAATCATACCAGCTCCATTCCGCCTTGTTTTTTGCGGAACCCCTGAATTTGAATGTTATGCCATAATCATTCATTTTCACTTGTTTTCCGGAAGCTTCATACATTGTTAAAATAGCACCACTTTTAATCAAAGTACTCACCTCGGTATTACGTTTATAAGAAGAGTTATCATTATGAGTCAATGATGATCCTTCTCCCGTCCACTGGCCTGTTACCCATGAATGGATATTGAGATTGATATATCCGGTATCGCCGCCGTTTAAGGAACTTTCTAATTCGGAAATTTCCGTAGTCAGACTTTTTTGTGTATTGGGGTTGACCACAGCGTCATAGATGGTAGCCGGGAATATGGTTTGTCCACCCTTGGTCAGTTTATGCATTTTTACCATAATGTATCTTATTATTAGCCTAAGTTCCGGGGGAACTTGGAAACAGTGTTGAAAATGAATGAGATAAGGCTAAACTGAGAGATTGGGTAGAATTATTAATATATATTCGCAATATATATACCTATTTTCTACCGCTCAGACATATATTTTGATTTATTTTGAATTTATTTTGTCATTCTTGTCGGCAAGCTTTTGTGTTTAAATGTTAAATATTGCACAATACAAGAAAATATATTGTGATTTGTTTTGTTATTATATCACAATATGGAATATTTGCATTGTGATAATGAACAACAGATAATAACAAACAAAAATTATAAGATTATGAACAGTTATAATATTTATGAAGAGAATAATGAAGCAACGATATTATATCACGCGATTGCACGTGATGAGGATCAGGTAATGGAACTGGCTAAAGAGGCAGGGATTGATATGGATGGGTTGAGTATAGAACTGGAACGGTCTAATGTAAAGGATCAGTTGGGAAGAGCATTATCAGCAAGAATAGAGGATGCGTTAATATATTAATTATGGCAAGAAGACGATCTATTACCCTAGACCAAGAGTCTAGGGTAATATCCTTGTACAAAGTAGGAATGGCTATTAAGGAGATAATGAAGGAAACAGATATAAAGTCTGAGCAAACGATATATAGGATATTGGACAGCAATGGTGTGCCCCGAAGACCGAAGGTTAATGGTGTGAAAAGAATACTTGTTATGATAGAAGAGGATGTGGCAGCTATCTTGGATAAGGAGCAATCGGTATCATTATATGTCAATGAGGCTATAAGATACTATCACGGTAACCGGCATTAATTGTCGGTTATTTTTTTATACCGTATCACTTTGCACATAAAAATATGTGCAAAATATTTGCACGTATCGAATTTAACGTTTATCTTTGCTGTGTCAATTAATCAATCATAGTATTAATCATTAAAACAAAGAATTGTGAATGTACAAGGTTATAGAATCAACAAGAGAAGCGCATTTGGCAAGTGGTTTATCGGCTACGAATCAGCAGGTGGGTGGACTGGATGGTTTACAGTACAGCAGACATGGGAAAAACAATCTGAAAGAAAGCCTAAAGGTTGCTCATGGCAAGCATGGGGAATAATATGCGCAAGAGAAATAAATCCGCGTTTTGGTGCAATAGCCGAGATGCAAGAAGAAATGGACTACTACAAGGATTTGTTAATAAAAAATAAAATAGATTTCATCGGATAGTATGGCAGAAACAAAGAACGTAACATTGAGGTTGCCGCTCGACTTAGCCGAGTGGTTAACCTCTAACGGCGAGAGCGTCAATCAAGCCGTTATCTCATGCGCTGAAACAATGCGCAGAATAAGAAGCGTAAGTACAGGCGAGTTGAAAGGAGTATTCACAGAGAATGAATGGAAATTCTTCGCTGATAGTCTGAATGGTACTGTGGTCAACGAACTATTCAGATGCAATGTATCCGCACTGGTAGCACACTGTGAAGATGCAGAGCGATACGATGGTGCTGCATCCAAGTGGGGTGTAGATATAGTAGTTCTTTGCGAGAGAATAAAGTCGTTGAAAGGCGCGAATATTGATGCACTTTATACACGGGTGGAATCGTTTTGGGCAAACCCTGAAAACATAGATGAATGGGCGAAGTTCTAAAAAAAGAGCCGGGCAATCACTCCCGGCTTCATTGTCAATTAATCCTTCATAGTATAAACTACAAAGAATTGATACAAAGATAGAAATTATTATGATAACATCAACCATGACAGCAGAAGAATTGCTTGACGAAATAAGAGCTGATTATCCAAACGTGCTCACTATCTCCGATGGCAAGGACGATAAGGTCATCCGGATAATCAAAAAATCCGTTCTGTTTCCGGTGCGTATCCACTCTTTTGTCACCACTGTGCGAAAAAACAAGTGGCTGATATTATGGGAGGCTCACAGCAAAAAAGAGATAGGAGATGATTGCCGTATCTCCTTCGTCTGCTACCACGATACTGGGCATGGCAAGTATGCCTATATGCCTACCTTCGTCAATGGTAAAATGGTTCTTCTTGCGTTTCCTCCGCACATCTTTTCCCGATTTGCCGAGCGGATGGAAATTAACTTTGCAGGCACAAAACTGATAAAACGGTACTTCGAGATGAATAATAGCTATTCGTTTAACTTCTCGACCGAAGAAGTAGATGGTGGGCGCCGTGAAAATGTGTTCGCCACCTGCCGGGAAGGCATTGCGATGGGATTCAAGGCTGTAGGGTTGGATGTCTTTCTCTTAAAAACTTTCATAACTTACGATATGTGCAAAGGCGAACAGATAGGAAATTTTGCAAAAAGTGAGGAATTTCGCAGACTAGTACACGAAGAAATGAGTAAGGCAGCCCAATAAGTTGCCTTACTTTTACCCTTTCATTTTCATGATCTCCGCCCTCATTTCTATGTAGTTTTGATTTTTCCGAATTGTTTATGCAGTCAATCACCCGGTTGATGGCTATCTATTCGGCAGATCATTTTATTGCCGGTTATTTTTTTTATTAAAACTATATTTAAATCGGATTTAAAATCACATTTTGAATTGTGTTAACAAGTGTGATTGTTTTCAAGGTTCTCTCTAATTTGTTGGAGCATCCGGAAAGCTCCGGCCATCTTATAGTTGCCCAGACATTGCTTAGCCTGCATGATACAACTTTCAACAGTAAGTTTCAAATCCGGAGTGAAAGCTGCTTTGTTAATCTGCATTTCTTTTGGAAGTTCATTAGCATGGTTATTGAACCATACGATCATTTCATTCAATTCCTCTTCGGAATAAGATTCTTTTTTTTCAGCCATAATACATAAGTTGATGTTAGTTTCGACAAAGATAATAAAAAAATAACCCCGACTCATCACGAGCCGAGGTATTTCAATTTATAAATTTAAAGTCTTATGATGAAGATTGTCTGTTGCGCCAATGTTTTCGTACTATCAGCACAACGACAAGCAAAACTGTTGCACAAACACAGGCAAAACCGATTTGTTCAGGCAGCGTGGATTCTTTTTTCTCTTTTATGGTTTCTGACTGTTTTTCCTCACGGGTATTGGAAGTGGTTCTTTTATCAGTCTTGACATTCGTAGTATCGGCTACTACCGTCTGTTTATCCTCTTTCTTATTGAAATCACCTTCTACGTGACCATCAGCCAGTAACGGAGGTTTCCCGGTCAGGCTGTCGGGCGGTTTTCGGGTATCATAGATACGAAAATCAATCACATAGCTGCCATTAGTGGTAATGAGTTCGCTCAAAGAGGTACTTGATCCGTGTACGATGTTGACAGATTCACTGGCACTGTCCTTCCTGATTACTTCAGTGTCTGAATTGACAGATTTATACGAGCTACCGCATGACAACAGAAGAAACAGGCACATGAAGGGAGCCAGTAATATATGCCGGCTTACCCAGTTCATAACTCTAACCAACATAAGAGATATCATTTATGCGGTTCATCCACCCTCTCTTAAATTTATTATTGGTCGGACGCTTGCGGCATATATCCTCAATAAAGTCGAACCGGGCAATCTTAATCATGTCGAACAACTCACGCGGGTTCTTGGCATTTACAGCGGCAATGGTCTTGGGACCTACAATGCCATCCACCGTAACACCAAGCAAGCGTTGAGGAATCTTAATTCCGTGCGCACCGGATGCCCACACCCAATCAACCAATATATTAGCAACTGATTGCGATTTAATCTCGTCAGCTTTCCATCTGTCCCAATAATGCGGCTTGAGTACACGATTAACAACATCTTCACGGGTAAGTAGGTGTAAATCATCCACATCTATATCACCGTCACCATCCTTGTCATAGCCGCACGATTTCCATGTGCCGATAGTCACGCCCATATTGGTAGCTCCTCCCAAATCGTCAGGGTCATTTACAAAACCGCCTTCCCACTTTAGGATAAACGGTGCAAGTTTTCTTACGTCAGCCATACTACTCATTAATTATAATTATTCGATTTTATTTTCTTTGAATTCCGGCAGGATATATTGTATGTTAACCGCTGCTTCATGCAAGACCTTATGAAGTTCATCTTCATTCAAATCCGTTTCATCTGTAAACTCACAAAAGATATTTCCAACCCAATCTTGAGATGAATTAAGCCGTTTAATAGCCACGCTGTTGCATCCATTTGTTGATAATAGAGATTTGGCAACCTTATCCTTAACCTGATTATCAATATCTGAATAGAACATGAAAAGATTCTTTGCGAGATTTTCTGCAAAAACGGCCACTTCACTCATGGGAAGTGATTGAATGCTTTCACGCATTCCGGCTATACCTTTTCGTTTTACCTCGAACTGCACCGAAAGAAAAGCTATATGCCCCAAGGGATGGGGTTGTACGATATATACCCTGTCTGCTTTCGTTTCATAAAGTACACGCCACAACTCACCGAACACCTTGGCGGAGTTCTCGCTGCGGTGGTAACTTCTTCTTTTCTCTTCTTTTTTAAAATATTCCACTTTTAAATCAGTCAACTTGTTTTTGGTATACTGATTATAGGCGAAATAAGCTGCCAGCAATGTTCCGGCAGCACTAATAATGTTTGCAATATCTATCTCCATTACATTCACCGTTTAATTATTATATGATAAATTATTCATCCTGTTTCCTTTATTTCTCAACAGTTCCTGTCTTTCCTGAAAAAAACGCCGAGAATTTATATATATGCAAAATAAATCCATATCCATATTGCTTACTATTCATATTTCACTATCTTTGTCAATACTTTGTTGACCTGATTCTTTCAAAACTATTATTGATTGGATTTAACTTCCCCCCATCAGACTGTGAAGCCAGATGGGGGATTCCATTATTTGACAGATAGACAATAAAAAAGAGCCTGTCGCGGTATAAACCGTAACAAGCTCTTGGCTTTTATTCAATGCAAAAATAGGAATTGTTTTTATATTTGGCAATAAAAAATAAATAAAAGGATTATTGGTAAATACAACACTCGTTTATGCAAATGTTTTGTTATGAATGGAGCAGTGATGTTAAGTTTCTGACTGTAGAGATAGTCAGAAACTTAGTTAACATATTAGATTCAGTTAAAAGGGTAAATCATCTTTTTGTTCTCCGAAATCCACAGGTGGTTGAGGTGCGGATGTTTGTACGGATGCAACACTAGATGATGCTCCTTGATAATAGGCTTGAGGCTGTTGTGGTGTGGTAGACTGTCCCGGATTACGGAGTATGGCTTTCCAGCAGATGATGGAGTTAAACCATCTTCCTTGCCATTCATTCGCATTGATATCTATTTCAATATCAACATCCTGTCCAACATCCAGCCCGAAATTCTGAATATTGTCATTCATTACTGAAAAAGCTACTTTCCTTGGATATTGTCCTGGAATCTCCAAAACAAAGTCCTGTCTTTTCCAGCTGTTCCCGTTTTTTGATACACCCGATTGTATCGGTTGTGCCACGATAATTTTTCCTTCTAGTTTCATTGTTATTTATAAATAGTTAAACACTATATGTCCGGCTTTTTCAAGCTTACGGGCATAATTTAAAATACCTTTCTTGGTGCTGAAACTTTCATCGTTCCACCAAATGCCAAATTTTTTGACTTGACACTGGTAACACCAATCTCCCAATAGATTCTCAGATATTCCTATACGATATTTGGCCATTTTATTCATATTCATCAGCCGGATTTAATTTGTCTGACTCGTTGATTGCGCAGCTGATAATATCACAATCAGTAAGTTTTCGTTGTATGATAACCATACCTCTTTTGCAATTATCGCTCTGATTGAGGTCACAATATTCCCCTCGATATAAAATATCAGAAAGTTCGTCCAAAACTTTAAATATGTCAGTGAGTCGGAGATATGTTATTCCGATTACTTCTTTATTGTATGGACGGACTTCTTCTATCCGTTTGTCAAGAGATAGACAAGCGAATTCTGCCATACATCTTGTCAGTTCCACTTTGGCAAGCAAGGCACTGTTCCCAACTCGGCATTTGTCAAACTCCATTTTAATAGAGTATTCCATTTTAAGCAGGTCAGGTTGTACTTCATCTGCAACATATTGGTTGGCATCAGCCATGAAAAAAGCCCGGTGTCCGGCTATTTTATTGATTTTCTTTTCATATTGAAGCATCAACTGTTCCAGTTTATTTCCTTGCTGTTTTACACGGAAGCGACAAAGCCCTGATTTACGTAATGCACTTAACATTTCTACAATTAAGGAGCAGACTATATCATTGGTGAACAATATGTTATATATTGCTGCCAGTGTGATGTTTTCAGCTTTTAACTTCTTGTTTGTATTATCTATTTTTCTTTCCATAAATCCATGAAATCTTTAAAGATATATGGCAGGATAATAACAAGCACAAGCATTTCTGCAATTAGCATAATTAATTGTCCTGTTCCCATATCAGTCCATTCTGTTTTTGTTATAATTCATTTTGGCTTCAATGAGTGAATCAATGTCACATTTGAAATGATGTAGTGTGCTTAGGGCAACTATTATTACATCTGCCAGTTCTTCCTCTACATCTAAATATTCTTTGATATGTGGGGAACATTCACCCGTACATTCAAAAACTTCGGCAACTTCTTCAAGTAAATCTCGGTAAAGATTGTTGTTGCTGTCATTGTCGGGGTCAATCTTTCCACGTCTTACGGCGCATTCATAAGTTTTCCCTGCTATTTCATTCAGCTTTCCCATTATTAATATGTTTTATCCAGTTGTTATCTTTCTCCAAAAACCATTGCCATCCGTTTTTCGGCTTGTATTTTTGTTTTATATATCTGCGGACAGTGGCGTAATTTAGGTGCAGTTTTTGGGCTGCTTGAGTTATTGAGTCGAATCTGTACCATTCTCCTTCGGGGGTGACTGCGATACATGGAAAGGCGTGGGCTGTTCCGTCAGACCAGCATTTGTGTCCTTTCAGTGCCTCGCTGTGTCTTTTCTTTATCTCAACGGCTCTCTCTTTGCCATAATATTCTTCATAGGATTTTCCCTTTAATCCGTGATGGTATCCCTTGTTAAAAATATTATGTCCATTGACAACCCGTGTGACGGGTATTTCAGGTTCCAGTCTTAATTCCATATAATTTCCTGCTTTTATAATTGTATCTTTTCATTTGATTTTGGTGTATTCTTTGTCTAATTCGTACTCGAAAAAGCCTTTTGCCTTATCGTAAAGTTCGTCCTTTATATCAATAAAATACATGGCGGAAGTAAAAGCTTTTAATGCAGCCTCACGGGCTTTTTTCTTATAATATCCAACCCGTTTGACAGCATTCTCTTCTTTTCTACGTTCTTGCTGTTCCAGATAACGGTCAACCGCTTCTCGTCCCCAATGGAACATGTCTTCTTTATCGGCAAAAGTCGCAGACTCTTCACGAATCAACCTTTTTTCCGGGGAAATAACATAGGCTGATATACCTTTGTGTCTACGAATGGAAACGGCTATGTCGAAACTTTTATAATTTTGTTGTTCAACATAGCCGCCAAGAGTGTAAGGAAAGTCTGTTTTTTCTATCATAATGCTTTGATATTAATAAGTGGTACAATCGTATCAATAATTTCTACCGTAGGTTCTATAAGTTCTTTTATTTCCTGAACATTTTTATATGCCATAGGACTTTCGTCCAATGTTCCTTCACATACGGAAGTGGAATACACGTTGCTCATTCGGGCTTTGAATACGTCCATTGATAATTTCTCTTTAGCTTTGGAACGGGAATATAAGCGTCCTGAACCATGTGGTGCAGAATAATTCCAGTCTTTGTTTCCCTTACCACGACAAAGAAGAATACCGTCTGCCATATTCATAGGAATCACAACATAATCATTGGCATATGCGGCAATAGCGCCTTTACGGATTATCATATCATCAAAGCTGATATAGTTATGGACTGTCTCAACAGATATTGCGGTGTTCCAGCCCAAAGTTCTGATTATGCGTTGTATAATCAGTTTGCGGTTGAAAGCAGCGTATCCCTGTGCAATTACCATATCACATAAATAGTAGAGCATTGCTTCATTTGTGAGATACCCGGAATACCCGGCAAATTTTTCCTTCAAACGCTGTATTTCTGTTTGCATGGATTGTGGCTCAACAGTGGACTTCAAGTGTTGAATTTCATTAGAAAACGCTTTTTTGTCAAATTTTGCAATTTCTGCATGGTATTTACAGACTTTCACACCAAAGTTGCGTGATCCGGTATGTACTGTAAGAAATATATTATTGGTTGACTCGGCACACCCCAGTTCTATAAAGTGGTTTCCACCTCCCAATGTACCTAAAGAGTTGTAGAATGTGGTTTCATTTATTCCCATCTTTTTACAAAGCAGTGATACGTATTCTTCATTAATAACTGGTTTGCTTAGTTGGTATTTAGAGCAGAATTTGTCCATTCTGATAGATAAGAAGATAAACAAATCCTCCTTTTCTTGTTTGGATAAGGATTGTTGGTTAATCTCAAATCCCATAGGTATGGTGGAACGGATTGCATGATTAATGTCCGGGAAAGATTCTTCTGTTATTGCGTTTTCAATTTCTACGCATAACATTCCACAACCAATATCCACTCCAATATGATTGGGATTAACACGATCTGTAACCGGCATGGTGAATCCAATCACTATGTCTACTCCCTGATGGGTATCAGGCATGATACGAACCGGAACACCGGTCGTAACCGGATTGTTCAAAATATTTTGTATCGTTCCAATAGCTTCATTTTCTATTGTATTGGCAAATATTTTACAATCCTTGCCGTATTTTCCTTGCAATTCAATCATAATCAAATTTTTTTGTTAAGTTTTTCAAGAAGTTCATTTACACAGTTTTTGCGTATTATCCATCTTTATCATGGAAGGATTTGACAGTTGTCCAAATTCCTGCAAATTTAATTTGCACTTTGTTATCAGAAAGAAAGTATTTTTCTCTGTTCCCATTACGGTTATTTTCTACTAATGTAGTTGTTCTATTGATTCTGTACAGTTTCATTTGTTTCTTTAGAATGATAGTTTCTATCAAGTATTTCAACACATTTTTTTATCCCATAATCGAAACCTTGTTTGTAACCTCTAGTATATTCCCCTATATTATATACCGCCACTGACAGACAAAACAGAAGGATACCTAAAGCCTTATGCCAACCGGGCAACGAGATGGAAAACGGCTTAAATGTAATTGTTAGATCTCCAACCCATAATAGGGCGATAACACATATAATTGTAAATAATATTGTTTTCATAATTGTTCCTTATACGTTAAACCTCTATCTCAAACTGCTCACTTTTTGCTGATGGCATACAATCAAGAAG
>OGXS01000269.1_pt1 | contig 53274 bp, 58 predicted proteins | sample 1576371 | NCBI WGS metagenome assembly OGXS01 (sample SAMEA3541475, study PRJEB24748) | human gut metagenome | biome: human gut; feature: human-associated habitat; material: faeces | place: China | collected 2012
CTATGCTGATATACAGAGACCCAGCCACGGGCTGGCTGTACCGGGTAAGCCCGCAGCCGGGCCAAGACGACTGCTTCTGCATTGAATACCTTGACCCGGCGAGCAGTGCAGCATGGAAGTTCTGGCCGGCGGAAGCAAAAACAAGAGCCACCAGCCGCAAGACCATCGTAGAAGTATTTGAGGCAAGAGCAAAACAGAACGGCTGGGAACTGGTATCCGACACGAACGGCTGTGCCCCCGGTTTGCCGGAAATCTGCCGCGGCTGCCTGTGTTGGAAATGTGGCAATGTAGATTGTGATTTGATTTGCGACCACAACGACCGGGAAGTTCATGAATGCGGGAATTTTGGCTCTATAGGCATGGGCGAAAGCTGCGAATACTATATCCCGAAAAAAGAGGAGTATGAACCATGCCAGAATCAACCTGCCCCGAATGGGGATGCTGCTGCGACCACGGCCGGGAATGCTGTGCCGGAGCCAGCGGAAACATCGACCACCCCGACGGATGCAAACACCTTGCCGGCCCCCGGCTGCCCCGCGGATGCTGGCAGTGCGACACAAAGCCTGTCCGCTGCTGGGCCTGCCTCTTTGGAAGCGGAGCCGGAGGCCACGCCCTTTGACTACTCCGGACTGGACGCACAGACAGTGGCCACGCTGCACAGCGCAGAAAATATCATACGCAGCGCCCGAAAGGAATACGTCATCAAGGTGGCCGACGCTGTGGGCATGGCCCATGATGAGCTCGTCCGAAATTCGGACGGGCACAATCAATACAGCGAAGATACCTTTATCGCATGGTGCAAATTCGTCGGAATCAGCAAAAGCACAGCCTATCAGCTTCTGCAGGTCAGCAATCTTCTTGAAAGCAGTACGCCAAACGAACAGAAAATTTTGAAGCAGGCCAGCCCTTCGCTGCTCTACGCCGCCGCCCGTCCATCCGCAGAACCGGAGGCCGTTGCAGCGCTCAAAGGCGGCGATATCAGTACGCATAAGCAGTACAAGGAGCTGGAGGCCCAGCTGAAAGCCGAACGCGAGGCGCGGGAGAAAGCAGAACATGAGGCCGAACTCGACCGCAAGGAACGAGAGGACGCGCATGCCGCTGCGCTGAGGTATAAGGCAGAAGCAGACCGGCGGGCACAGGATCAGAACAGGCTGGAGGGGCTTGTGCAGACTGTCACCCATGAGCGCGACGGCGCCCGTCAGGCTTTGGCAGCCGCCAAGCTGCGGGGCGACAAGCTGAAAGAGGAAAACGATGCACTGCGTGAGCAACCGATCCGGGGCGATTTTGCTGACGCCGACGAAATCGACAGACGCGCCCAGGAAAAGGCCGAAGCGATGACGGCGGAATACCGCGACCAGATCGCCGAGCTGCAGGACCGTGCGGAAACGGGCGACGCAAATGCCTGCTACGACCAGGTAATCCTGGCCAGCCGCGCGCTGGAAAACGCCTGGACCCTCGCAAAATCCGCATACAAGCGTTTGCCGGCAGGCATGCGCGCATATCCGCGCGAAATGCTGCACAATGCCTTTGCCAAATTCGAGGAGGAATTGAAATGCCTGTAAAGATCATCGAGCTGGAAGCTGAAAATATAAAGCGCGTCAAGGCCGTTCAGATCGTACCGGCACTCAACGGCCTGACCATTATCGGCGGCGATAACAACCAGGGAAAAACGAGCGTTCTGGACGCAATCGCCTGGGCGCTGGGCGGAGACAAATTCCGCCCGGAGGCAGCGCAGCGCGAAGGCGCCAACACGCCGCCCCGTCTGCATGTCAATCTCTCCAATGGGCTGGTCGTCGAGCGGCGCGGGAAAAACAGTGCGCTGACGGTATCCGACCCATCCGGCCGTAAGGGCGGCCAGCAGCTGCTGAACGAGTTCGTGGAACAGCTGGCGCTCGACCTGCCGCGCTTCATGAATATGAACGACCGGGAGAAGGCCGACACACTTCTGAAAATCATCGGCGTCGGAGACCGTCTTGCAGCATTCGACCGGGAGATCCGCGCGCTGTACGACCGCCGCACCACCATTGGTCAGATCGCAGAACAGAAAAAACATTTTGCCGAGGAGCAGGTGGAATACCACGATGCTCCGGATGAGCCGGTCAGTGTATCCGAGCTGATCCGCAGCCAACAAGAGATACTGGCCCGCAACGGCGAAAATCAGCGCAAGCGTGAACGCGCGGCGCAGCTGGCGCAGCATGTAAAGGATCTGCAGGAGCGTGTGGACAGCCTGGCCGCTCAGCTGCAGCAGGCAAGCGAACAGTGCGCCAATGCGATGAAAGACCTGGAGACTGCTCAAAAATCCGCTGAGGACCTGCAGGACGAAAGCACGGCGGAACTGGAAGCCAGTATCCGAGACGCCGAGGAGATCAACCGGAAAGTCCGCGCCAACCTCGACAAGGCACGCGCTGAAGATGAAGCGCGGAGTTATGCCGACCAGTACAAAGCGCTGACGGATTCCATTGATGCCAAGCGGCAGGAACGCCGCGCCCTTCTGGACGGCGCCGACCTCCCTTTGCCGGGGCTCTCCGTGGACGACGGCGCGCTCACTTATCAGGGCAAGCGCTGGGGCGATATGTCGGGTTCTGACCAGCTGCGCGTAGCAACGGCCATCGTGCGCAAGCTCAACCCGGAATGCGGCTTTGTGCTGCTGGACAAGCTGGAGCAAATGGATCTGCGGACGCTGACCGATTTCGGCAGCTGGCTGGCGTCGGAGGGCCTTCAGGCCATCGCAACGCGGGTATCCACCGGCGGCGAGTGCCAGATCATCATAGAGGATGGGCGCGTGCAGGGCGCAGATATTACGCCTGCGCCGCAGCCCAGACAATGGACGAAGGGAGCATTTTAAATGGGCAGCTATACAGTTTCATCCGGCGTCATCCATGCGCCGGTAAAAGTGGTGCTGTACGGGCCGGAAGGCATCGGCAAAAGCACCTTTGCGGCAAAGTTCCCGTCCCCCGTGTTCATCGACACCGAGGGCGGCACGAAAAAGCTCAATGTGAACCGTCTGCCGCAGCCCACCAGCTGGGCAATGCTGATGGACGAGGCCAACGAAGTACGGCTGGGGCATATCCCATGCGGCACGCTTGTGATCGACACCGCAGACTGGGCCGAGCGTTTGTGCATCCGGGCCGTATGCGACCGGGCCAACGTGAAAGGCATTGAGGATTTCGGTTACGGCAAGGGCTACACCTACTTAAAAGAGGAGTTCGGCAAACTTCTGGATCTTCTGGAGGATGTGCTGCACGCCGGGCACAACGTAGTCATGACCGCCCACGCGCAGCTTTCAAAATTTGAGCAGCCCGATGAAATGGGCCAATACGACCGCTGGACTATGAAGACATCCAAACAGGTGGCTCCGCTGATCCGCGAATGGTGCGACATGCTGCTGTTCGCCAATTACAAGACCATCGTGGTAAAGGACGGCGACGGCAAAAACGCGAAGAACAAAGCACAGGGCGGCCGCCGTGTGATGTATACCACGCACCATCCCTGTTGGGATGCAAAGAACCGGGACGGCCTGGCAGACGAGCTTGCTTTTGATTACGCCGCTATCGCACAGGTCATTCCCGTTCCCGGCGGAGCGTCGCCTGAACCTGCACCGCCCGTTCAGCAATTCGGGACGCCCGTAGAAACGCCCGCACCGTTCGCGGCCACGCCGGCCGCGCCGCCGCCCACAAACAAGCCTGTGGATTCCGCGCATAAGCTGGAAGACCAACTGGCGCAGGCCGGCGTGCCGGACAAGCTGCGCCCGCTGATGGTGTCCATGAACGTGACGCCGGACGAGCTGCAGGCTGTTGTAGGGCAGCGCGGATACTTCCCGGCCGATATGCCGGTAAAGGATTACCCGATGGATTTTGTGGACGGCTGCCTGGTCGCTGCATGGGACCAGGTCGCACAAATGATCGTAAACAACCGTGACGTACCGTTTTAACAGAAAGGACTTGAGCAGATGGAAAACTATGCAAATGATGCCGGCCGTGAATTTGGCTGGGACGATGAAATTCAAAATGACAGCCCGGACCTTGTGCTTTTGCCGGAAGGCGAATATCCCTTCGAGGTCACAAAATTTGAACGGCAGCGGCACCCCGGCAGCGCGAAGCTGCCGCCCTGCGCCATGGCCCTGCTGACCATTCAGGTCGACGGCGGCGAAAAAGGCCGTTCCGTTGTGACGCACCGGCTTTACCTGCATACGCGGACGGAAGGTCTGCTGTGCGCATTCTTTGAAAGCATCGGCCAGCGCAAGCACGGGGAAGCCCTGCGTCCGCGCTGGAACGAAGTGAACGGCAGCCGCGGCCGCTGCCGCGTCGGCATCCACGAATACACCAACAAATACGGCGATAAACGGCAGTCAAACGAGATCACCCGCTTTCTTCCGCCGGAAGAGCCGAAGGCGGCGCAGGGTCAGGGCTGGACCCAGGGGAGCTTCTGATGGGCGCGCTGCAAATGCGGCCCTATCAGCAGGCGGCCCGCGAGGCGATCCATGCCGAGTGGAACGATGGACGGCGCCGCACATTGCTGGTGCTGCCCACCGGCACGGGCAAGACCATCGTATTTGCAGCGGTGACGGAGGACCAGGTGCGCAGCGGGAGCCGCGTCCTGGTCCTCGCGCATCGCGGCGAACTGCTGGAACAGGCCGCGGATAAAATCAAACGGAGCACGGGGTTGGCGTCGGCTGTGGAAAAAGCAGAACAGACCTGTCTGGACAGCTGGTGCCGTGTAGTAGTGGGCAGCGTGCAGAGCCTGCAGCGGCCCGCAAGGCTGGAGCAATTCCCTGCTGACTATTTTGGTACCATCATCATCGACGAGGCACACCACGCGATCACAGACGGATACCAGCGCGTACTGGAGCATTTTCCGGAGGCGAACGTACTAGGCGTGACGGCTACTCCGGACCGCGGAGATATGCGCAACCTGGGCGAGGTGTTCGATTCCCTCGCTTACGAATACAAACTTACGCAGGCGATCCGCGAGGGGTACCTGTGCCCGATCCTGGCCCAAACCATTCCGCTGCAGCTGGACATCAGCCAGGTCGCGCTCAGCGGCGGAGATTTTGCAGTGGGCGGACTCGGCACTGCGCTGGACCCGTATCTGGAGCAAATCGCGTCAGAGATGCAGACGGCATGCGCGGGGCGAAAAACCGTTGTATTCCTGCCGCTTATCAAAACGAGCCGGAAGTTCCGGGACATCCTCAACAGCAAGGGGTTTCGTGCGGCAGAGGTAAACGGGCAGAGCGAGGACCGGACAGAAATTCTGTCCGATTTTTCAAACGGCAAATACAATGTCCTGTGCAACAGCATGCTGCTGACCGAGGGCTGGGATTGTCCCAGTGTAGACTGCATCGTAGTGCTGCGCCCCACCAAAGTGCGCAGCCTGTACAGCCAGATGGTTGGGCGCGGCACGCGCCTGTCTCCGGAGACGGGCAAAAAGGATCTGCTTCTGCTTGATTTTTTGTGGCTCACGGAACGCCATGAGCTGTGCCGCCCCGCGGACATCATCTGCGAAAACCGGGAAGTTTCCCGGAAAATGACGGAGAATCTGGCGCAGGCCGGATGTCCGGAGGATATCGAGCAGGCTGCTGAACAGGCCAGTGCGGATGTTGTCGCCCAGCGGGAGGAAGCCCTGGCAAAGCAGCTCGCGGAAATGCGGCGGCGCAAGAAAAAGCTGGTGGACCCGCTGCAATATGAAATGAGCATCCAGGCCGAAGACCTGACGGGATATGTGCCGTCCTTCGGATGGGAGATGGGACCGCCCAGCGAAAAACAGACCGCGGCGCTGGAAAAGTTCGGCATTTTACCGGACGCTGTTGAAAGCGCAGGCAAAGCCCAAATGCTCCTGGACCGGCTGAACAAAAGACGCGGCGCCGGGCTCACGACCCCGAAACAGATCCGATGTTTGGAGAAGTATGGTTTTCAGCACGTAGGCACCTGGCAATTTTCGGATGCAAAATATATGATCGATCGGATCGCCGCCAATGGATGGCGTGTTCCTCAGGCAATAACCCCAAGCGAATACAAACCCGTGACTGTGTGGTGAATTTATGGAAAATCAAAATGATCTGTTGGCGGCGCTGGAATACGTGCGGGCCGGAAACCTTACCTACGATGAATGGACAGCCGTTGGCATGGGGCTGAAAGAAGCGGGGTTGCCCTGCAGCGTGTGGGACGACTGGAGCGCGCTTGACAGCCAGCGGTACCACAAGGGAGAATGCGCCCGCAAATGGGAGACCTTCAGGGGCGCCAGCGGTGCGCCCATAACGGAAAACAGCATTTTTAAAATGGCCTATGACCGCGGCTGGTCCGGCCCGGTTGGGCATGAACTGAACTGGGACGATGAAATTTCCGCTTCGCATTCAGAAACGATCGTAGACCGCCGCTGGGTGGAAGGCCGTGAACTCCACATCCCGGAACACTGGGACCCCGCCCGTCAGCTGATCGAATACCTGGAAACGCTGTTCGAGCCCACGGAAAATGTGGGTTTTGTCACCGCCAGCTGGATGCGCGATGGGCGGTATCTGCCCACACAAGGGTGCTGGGACCGCACGGCCGGTCAGCTGATCGAAGCCTTGACCCACTGCGGCGGAGACATTGGGGCGGTCGTAGGAGATTATGACCCGGAGGCCGGCGCATGGATACGCTTCAACCCTCTGGATGGTCAGGGTTGCAAAAACGACAACGTGACGGAGTACCGCTACGCTCTGGTGGAAAGCGACGGCCTGGACATCGAGACGCAGAACGCCATCATCCACCAGCTGGAGCTGCCGTGCGCGGCGTTGGTATACAGCGGCAAGAAAAGCCTGCATGCCATCGTGCGCGTGGACGCGCCGGATTATGCCGAGTACCGCCGCCGGGTGGATTACCTCTACTCTGTGTGCCAGAAGAACGGGCTGGTACTGGACCAGGCCTGCCGCAATCCCAGCCGGCTGTCACGCATGCCGGGAGCCATGCGCGGGGAGCAAAAACAATATTTGCTGGAAACCAATTTCGGCAAGGCGAACTGGGGCGAGTGGAAAGATTGGGTGGAATCTGTTACGGATGATCTGCCTGATACAGAGAGCATGGCCGCGGCGTGGGAAAACATGCCGGAGCTGTCCCCGGCTCTGATCGAGGGCGTGCTCCGCCAGGGACACAAGATGCTGCTGGCGGGACCCTCCAAGGCCGGCAAGAGTTTTGCGCTCATTGAACTTTGCATCAGCATTGCGGAGGGTGTGCCATGGTTCGGACGGTTCCGCTGTGCACAGGGAAAAGTGCTGTATATCAATCTGGAGCTGGACCGTGCGAGCTGCTTTCACCGCTTCCGTGACGTATACACCGCAATGGGGCTGAACCCGGAGAATCTGCGCAATATCGACGTGTGGAACCTGCGCGGGGCCAGCGTACCCATGGACAAGCTGGCGCCGAAGCTGATCCGCAGGGCCGCAAAAAGCGGATACATCGCCGTGGTGCTGGACCCGATCTACAAAGTTATCACCGGCGACGAAAATTCGGCCGATCAGATGGCGAAATTCTGCAATCAATTCGATTTGGTGTGCCGTGAGCTTGGGTGTGCGGTGATCTATTGCCACCACCACAGCAAGGGAGCACAGGGCGGGAAACGCAGTATGGACCGTGCGTCCGGCTCCGGCGTGTTCGCGCGAGACCCGGACGCCATGCTGGATATGACGGAGCTGGAGCCCACCGAAGCGATCCGCACACAGATGAAGAACCGTGCAGCCTGCGCTGCGTGCTGCGAACTCCTGGACAAACGCGGCCACGGTGACGCATACGGCCCCGACGATGCATTGAGCAAAACACAGATGCTGGCCATCTGCAAAGACCGTCTCGGTCAGGCGGACCTGCGTATGCTTGACGCCGAGATCGAACGCGCTGCTGCCCATGCAATGGAAAAAACGGCATGGCGCATCGAGGGCACGTTGCGTGAGTTCGCCCGGTTTGCCCCTGTAAATCTCTGGTTTGACTATCCTGTTCACCAGTTGGACAGCGGGCTGTTGGAGGACCTGCAGCCGGAAACGGACATGCAGGCGCGTGGTAAAGCCGGAGCTGCCAAGCGGTGGGCCGGAGGTAAAGACGAAGCTGCGAGAAAGTCAAAACGCGAGCTTTCCAATGCTTTTGAAGCGTGCCGAATCGACGGTGAAGTGACAGTATATGCTTTGGCCGAATACATGGATTTGAAACCTGATACGGTGAAACGGAAGATAAAGGCGGACGGAGGATATTGGATTGATGACGAAAAAGTTGGCAGAAAGGAACCGGGATGGCGCGGATAGAAACATACCGGTAGTTATATTTTCCGGAAAATAGCCGCTATTTTTCCGGCGTTGAAAAATCCCAAATTCGGAAAATAGCCGCTATTTTGCATAATCCGGGACGGAAAATAGCCTTATATATATATGCAAAATTCCGTCCGTGTGGGGCACCCGGGAAAATGGGGGCGTAAGTTCCCCCATTTATCCCGGAGGCCCACCCCACACACTTTTGCCAAAATCAAAAAAGAAACGGATGTGAAAAACATGGAATTTTTCCTGCCGATGATACCGCCCACGGTAACGCACCACGACAAGGAATTACGCGCATTCATGAAAGACGGAAAGCCACGGGCTGTGCTCCATGATTCTGCTGAACTGAAAAACGCACGTGCAAAGCTGCATGCCCATCTTGCTGCGCATCGGCCGCCGGAGCGTATGACCGGAGCAGTAAGGCTTTGCGTAAAATGGTGCTTTCCTGTCTGCAGCGGACATCACGACGGCGAGTACCGTACAAGCAAGCCGGATACGGATAACCTGGAAAAGCTGCTCAAGGATGTTATGACGGAGCTCGGCTTTTGGATGGATGATGCCCAGGTGGCAAGTGAGCTGTGCGAAAAATTTTGGGCAGAGATCCCGGGCATTTATATTTTGTTGACTGGATTGGAGGAATAGACCGTGGACGATTTGATAAGCCGAAAGGCGCTGCTGGAAAAGTTGGATAAGTGGATAAACCCATGCGTGAACTGTGAATCAGAATTTCTGAGCGGAATTGCAACGGCGATTAGTGAGGTCGAAGCTGCGCCAACCGTTGATGCCGCTCCGGTGGTGCATGGGCGGTGGGATGATTCTGGACGTTTCAAATTTTTTGATTGTGACATTGCCGTTAGATGTTCGATGTGTGGCGGTTGTCTAACCGAAAAAGAATACGCAGAGAGCGTTTGGAATTTTTGCCCGGTGTGCGGCGCCAAGATGGACGGAGGGAATGACAATGACTGATTTGAAACCGTGCCCTTTCTGCGGGGGAAAAGCTGAATTTGTAAGGAAACAAGTAAAAACTAAAGGCCATTGGTGCGATGCTGTATATGTGCGCTGCACAAACTGTGATGCTCGTTCAAATAGGGTGTTATACAGCAAAAAATATCACAAAAATGATTCTGAGTACCTCGAAGCACAAGAAGCATGGAACCGGAGGGCTGATAATGGCAAGGCTGATTGACTATCAAGCGGCTGTTGACCGCTATTATACGGAGTTTGAAAAGCAGGATATTTGTGATTGGGAGCAGGATAGGGATTTGCTTAAACAATGCTTTGACGAATCCCCAACCATCGACCCGGTGCACGCTGCTGGCGCGTGCTACTGCCGGGAGTGCCGAAACTATAACAAACCTCGATTAGGATGGTGTTCCCATCATATGGACAGAGAAAATCCGGACGATTTTTGCAGTTGGGGCAAGCGCCGGGAGGATTGATATGGAAAGATATACATACTTTGACGGTGGGAAATGGCGGCTTAAAATTGGCGATACAGAATACAGTGGAGACTGGGTTGAACGCCTCGCCGCCTACGAGGACACCGGGCTGGAGCCGGAGGATATGAAAAGGGCGTTTAATGAGGATGCCGTACTAAAATTAGCTGGACAGGCACTTGGCATGTCACCTGACCGCCTCCGAGATCTGGCGCAGGCGGAGAAAACGGGACAGCTTGCGGAATTTTCATGCATCTTAACGGATGAAGATATTGATGGAATTGCTATGGTATACAAAACGATGCGAAAGAAGGATGCCCCATGCAAATCTTGATAAATCTGGCGGTCTTGGCCGTCGCACTGGCGATTGTGGTCACGCTGGCCTGCATTGCCGCGGGGGATGGACGATGATAAGCGAGGCCGATAAAAACGAAATGTGCCGAATGCGCAGGCTTGGCTTTACGCTGGACTATATCGCCAAGGCGACAGGATATTCAGCTTCCAGCGTTGCAAACGTGACCGCATGCGTGGAACGGCCATTGGCAAGCAGCGGGAAGGATAAGCAGATCGAAGCAATGATACATAAGCTTGTGCGGTATCGGCCACCGGGCGCTGGCGTACAGCGCGAAAAGCGTCCGTGCGAACACTGTCAATGGCGAATGAACAAGGAGGACCCTGTTGTCTGCGGAATTTGTTATCGGGAGGTGTTCGGGTGACATTCAAGGAGTACAAAAAGCTGTGGGCTCTCCCTGCTGACATAAAAGCCCGGGAAAGCCGGATTGAAAAACTGCTCCGGCGGAAAGATACCATTGCGCAGGACGCAGTGCATGGCAGTGCGGAAAATTTCCCCTACACAAAGCATACGGTCATTATCCGCGGGGTGGAAACCGATGCCGACGTTTTGGCCATGCAGGAAAGACTGAAAAAGCTCAATGACGAATACGACCGGCTGTACGGCAGGGCACTGATCGAGATAGAGGATATCACAGATCCCGAGGTGCGTGTGGCAATCAGCCGCAGGAGCTTTGACGGCTGGAGCTGGGCGGAGGTTGCGCAGGAGCTTAGCCCGTCTCGAGATGCGGAAACCGTGAGGATGGTCGTAAACCGATATTTCAAAGAAAATAATTCTTCTCGGTAGTTTGTAGCGGAATGTTCGTTTTTGATGCGTTATACTTAGAATTGAGAAAGTGCATCGGGAAACCGGTGCGCTTTTTCCTTATGCTCGGTAATGTAGGGCACAATTTCGTCGATTTGGAGATTGACTAGACGTGTTACTGTACAGTCTTGGGGAGAATCGTCCAATTAACGCAATGAATTGCGAAACCATTTGTCTTGTGGCAAAGGTATTTTTTTGCCACTAAGATTTGGGTGATTTGCAACGCTTATGTTGATTATATTTTCTTTTTGGATGGGATAAAGGACTTCTTGCTCTTGCTCGTACCGCAAGAGATTTTCAATCGGCATATGCGATAGGATACCGTTTAACAAACGATTCTTCCAAAAGAAATGAAGTAGTCCGAACACATCAATGGCATCAGTAGCGTGACCTTCTAAAAGAATAACGTCTCCAGATAGGTTTGACACCTGTTGAAGCCCTTCTAAGCTCTTAGACCAAGACTGATAAAAAGGCAAGGGGCAAACATGGGCGACCCTTCGTTTGTAGTATTGTTGGATTCGGAATATGAGACCTGTGTACAACACCTCAGAAAGAAATTCCTCCTGTGTTTCAGTGATTTGCTCAAAGGCTCTTATTTGCTGAACTTGTTTTATAATAGGCATACAAATTTTGTTGCTATAATTTTTTAACGAGGATTTTGTCTGATATTCACCTGGTGTTTGGCTACAAAGCCAAGAGTATATCGTTTTATATATCTCGTGTGCGGTAACTTCATTAAAAAACATGCATCTCACCTCATTGTCATTATATCATACATTTGTAGAAAAGAGGGTGGTCCAATGACCGCAAAGCAAGAACACTTCTGCGCTGAATACGCTGTCGACTACAACGGTACGCAAGCTGCTATCCGGGCTGGGTATAGCGAGAAAAACGCGGCAAATCAGGCTAGTCGGATGCTGAGAAATGCCGAGGTTCTTGCGCGCGTACGAGAGCTGCAGCGCGAACAGGTGGAACGATTGGCGGTATCGACAGACTTTGTTGTGCTGAGGCTACTGGATACGCTTGAAAGATGTTCGAAGCCTGTGCCTGTACTTGATATGACCGGCGAGTCTATAGGGGAATACGCATTCGATAGCAAGGGCGCGCTGCGTGCTCTTGAGCTATTGGGCAAGCATTTGGGCATGTTCGAGGACCGGCTGAAAGTGGCCGCGAAGGTGGACACAGGCAAACTGGACGGCATTCTCGCGCAGTTGAGAGGCGGGCCGCCGGATGGCTGACCTGATCCTCTCGGAGAAGTATAAGGCATTCCTGCGCTGCACGGCGCCGGTGGAGTTTCTGGAAGGCACGACGGCCGCAGGCAAAACGACCGTGGGGCTGTTCAAATTTATTCTCCGGTGTGCGGAGAGCGAAAAGCGCATCCATGTTTTGAGCGGCCTGGATCAGGGGACCATCGAAAAGAACATTATCACAAAGGAACTTGGCATCCTGGATGACTTCGGCGGATTGGTGGAGTATTGGCCCAACGGACGCGGCGACGACCGTATGGCGCATTTGATACTCCATACCACGGACGAGGACAAGAAGATTTATGTGCTTGGCTACGCGGACAAGGCGCGCTGGAAAAAGGCGTTGGGCGGACAGTACGGATGTTTGTATATTGATGAAATAAACATTGCGGACATGGATTTTGTGCGGGAGGCGTCCATGCGCTGCGACTATCTGCTGGCTACATTGAACCCGGACGACCCGGGCCTGCCCGTGTACGAGGAATACATCAACCACAGCCGGCCTATGCCGGAATGGGAGAACGACACGCCGCGTGAAATATTGGAGCTTTTGAACCGTGAACCCAAGCAGGGATGGGTGCACTGGTTCTTTTCTTTTGAGCACAATGCCGGGCTTTCCACAGATAAAGTCGAGAAGATCATCAGCATGGTCCCTCCCGGCACAAAGCTGTATAAAAACAAGATTCTTGGCCTGCGCGGGCGGGCCACAGGGCTGGTGTTCAACTTAGAGGACAAAAGCATTATCACGGCACAGCAGGCGCAGCAATTCAAGTATCTGCTGTTTACAGCGGGGCTTGATACAGCTTACAGCCAGAACTCGGCGGACACGTTTGCGTTTACCTTCTGGGGCGTTACCACATGCCGGCGCCTGGTGGGGCTGGACGTGCGCGTGTACAACAACCGCGACTTGTCCCGCCCGCTGACGCCAAGCGACATCCCGCCGCTGTTTGAACAATTCCTGGAGGCGAACCGGAGCCGGTGGGGATTTGCGCGCGACGCTTTTGTGGACAGCGCAGACCAGGCCACTCTGTTGGAGTGCCGGAAGTACAAGCAGATGCATGGCAGTGTGTACAATTATCTGGACGCCTGGAAGAAGACGAAGATTATCGACCGCATCAACCTGCAGGCCGGGTGGATGGCGCAAGGATATTATCTGCTGGTGCGCGAAGCGTGCCGGCCGCTTATTGATGAGCTCAACGTGTACAGCTGGAAAGAGGACAAATACGAGCCGGAAGACGGGAACGACCATTGCATCAACAGCGGACAGTATGCGTGGCTCCCGTTCAAGGACCGGATAGGAGGAACAGCGTGAAGATTGGAGAGAGGGTGCGCGACATGATACGGCATTGGCTGCAGATCCAGCCGGCAACAGGCCAGAACATCACGATAAGGGAGACCGCGAGCTTTGACGTGAACTGTATGCGAAACCGTGTGTGGTATCGTGGGGACGCGAGCGAAATCGAGCAGCTGTTCAAGGCCTTGGGGCAGGACGCGGTTGGATGTGCCCGGTTTTGGGCCGCTGCGCCGGCCACGAGCGACGTGCGCAAGGCGCACAGCGGCATCCCGGCCATATTGGTGGACACGCTGGCATACTTAGTCAAAAGCGACCTCAATGATGTGGACTTTGAAAGTCCGGACGGAGCCGGTGTATGGCCGGACATCGCGAGGGATTGCGGCTGGGAAGAGATCATAGGCGACGCAGTATCCGGCGTGCTGGCCATTGGTGACGGGGCTTTTAAGATCAGCATAGATCCGCATGTGAGCGAGTATCCGCTGCTTGAGTTCTGGACGGGAGACCGGGTAGACTTTATCCGGAGGCACGGCCGTATAACGGGTGTGGTATTCAAGAGCCTGTATCACGAGGGCGGGGCAGAATATGAGCTGCGGGAGATTTACGAGCCCGGAAGCATCCGCTATGAACTTTGGGAGGGCGAGAAGGTTGTGCCGCTGGGGCGCGTGCCGGAGCTTTCCGCCTACAAGCCGGTGCATTATGACGCCGCTTTTCCTTTGGCCGTACCCTTGTGTGTGTTCAAAAGCCAGCGGTACCCGGGGCGCGGGCGCAGCGTGTTTGACGGCAAGACCGACGCCTTTGACGCGCATGACGAAGTAATAAGCCAGTGGATCGACGCGGTGAGGCACGGGCGCGTGAAAAATTATATCCCCGAGGACATGATTCCCCGCGACCCGGAAACCGGAAAGCTGCGCAGCGTGGACAGCTTCGGCACAAACTTTATACAGGTGCAAAGTTCAAACAAGGAAAACGCCACGGCACAGATCGACACCGTGCAACCCGAGATCCGTTATGATGCGTTTGTGGAAAGCTATGCCGCCACGCTGAATATGTGTCTGCAAGGGATTGTGAGCCCGGCCACGCTTGGCATCGACGTCGGAAAAATGAGCAGCGCCGAGGCGCAGCGCGAAAAGAAAGATATTACAGGCATGACACGAAATGCCATTACGGATGCGCTGGAAAAGGTGCTTCCGCAGGTGGTGTGCTCCATGCTGATGACGTATGACCTGATGCACTCAAACCAGGCGGGTGCATATGAGCCGAAGGTGACCTTCGGCGAATACGGCGCACCGGACTTTGACAGCCGTGTGCAGACCATTGCCAGTGCGGCCACTGCCAGCGTGATGAGCGTGGAGGCGCAGGTGGACGAGCTTTGGGGGGCGAGCAAGGACGACGATTGGAAGCGAGCGGAGGTGCAGCGCATCCTGACCGAACGCGGCATCGAGGATACACCTGAACCCGGTATCGTGGAAAGCCTGCCGGCCGGGCAGGATACGGATATTCCGGGCAATGACGCCGTATGACGGCCCGGGAGATCGCCGCACTGTTTGAGGACTTGGAGCTTCGGCTGATTGCATCTCTCAAACGCAACCTTGCGCGGCATAAAGCCGAGGAAAAGGACGAGGGTTTCGACTGGCCCGCATGGCAGGCCGAGAAGCTGCACAGCCTGCAGCGTTTCCGGCGTGAAAACAAGTCGATCATGGCTGAATATTCCGACCAGATCGATGCGGAGACACGCGCGTTGATGCGCCGGCAGTTTGCGGAGGCGGACGGCAGCGCCGGTGCTTTTTTCGGCGTCAATGCCCGCAAGCTGGATGCGCTGATCGATGGGATCGCGCACAGCGAGGCCAGGGTGGAGCGCGCGGCGCTGCGGTATATGGACGATGTGTACCGCAAAACAATTCTTCGTGCAGCTGCGGCGCTGGATGCAGGCGGCATGACGGTGCAGCAGGCCACGGACCTTGCAACAAAGGATTTTCTGGCGCAGGGCATCAACTGCGTGCGGTACAAGAACGGCCGGATGGTGAACATTGCGTCCTATGCTGAAATGGCGCTGCGGACGAACAGCACCCGGGCCATGCTGCTGGGCGAGGCGCAGCTGCGCGAACGCATGAACATCGACACGGTGCTGGTGAGCCAGTACGGCGGATGCAGTGAGACATGCCTGCCCTGGCAGGGGCTCGTATACATCGACGACGTGTGGCAGCCATACCGTGGCGGCGGCAGGAACTTCGGCGGCACATATGGGTACAGCCGAAACGGCCGCAGCTATCCGCTGCTGAGCGTGGCGGTGCGGGCCGGGCTGTTCCACCCCAACTGCCGCCACCATTTGACAACATGGGTAGAGGGCGTGAGCGTGAGGCCCGAACCAATGGACAGGGCCGCGGTGGAACGCACGGCGAGGCTGGAGGCAAGGCAGCGGGAGCTGGAGCGCCGGGTGCGCAAATACAAGCGGCTGGCAGAAGGCACGCTGGAGCCGGAAAAGGCGGCCGGATACCGCCGGGCCGTGCGGGCCGCGCAGAAGGATGTGCGCGAGTTCGTGGACGAACACGGGGACGTTCTGCGGCGGGATTACTGGAGAGAGCGGTATGATGGGACAGGTTCATTTACTTCTGCTTCAAAAAATGGTATAATAAATTCGCGGGGTGATGGTGTGGACATAGAAATTGATAAGTTTACGCCATGCCTTGAGGATGCGCGGACAGGTGAAATTCTGGAAACTGCTTATTCGTTGGCATCTGCCGATGATTTAGCGGGGCTGAAAGGCTGGAAATTCGACTGGACAGCGTCGGATTTGAATGGGTGCGAAATTTACAAATTAACGCTGGCTGGAGACGAGGAAATTCAGGGCTTGATTGCAATCAGCGACATGCCACACGATAGCGCGGTTTACGTCAATCTCGCGGAAAGCTCGCCGCAGAATCTTGGGCATAATAAAAAATATGCCGGTGTTGGCGGTCATCTATTCGCGATTGCAGCGAGGCGGTCGTACGATTTGGGGCATTCTTGCTTTTTCTTTCTCGACGCCAAAAATATTGAATTAGTTCACCATTATGAAAATCTTCTGAACGCCCGTTTGCTTGGACGCCCGCATCAATACCGTATGTATGTGGACGAGGAGAGCGCTTTTAAATTAATCGAAAAATATTCGCTGGAGGAGGTTTGAACGGCATGACTGAGCAGGAACGCAAGGATTGGGATGCTTTAGAGGAAGCTGCTGAGAAAGCAGGTGGATATGTGGATCCACATCCCAGTGACATTCACTATGATTTGAGAGCTATTGCGAAGTTCTGTAAGGAAAAAGGCATTGAGCCTCTGGATATGACACTTCGTGAGCTTAACCAATTCATTATCAAGAGCTAAGGCCGCTCCCTCATAGGGAAGCGCTGAGACTAAACCACCACCTCACGGGCGGTGGTTTTTTCATGCCCATTTTTCGGGAAAGGAGAGGACATTATGCCGAAAATGTGCCCATATAACCGGGCGCGCGAAGTGCAGCGCTACAAGCAGAAAAATGAGCTGGACGAAAGTGGAAATATCAGCAGCTACGCCTATGAGATGCGGGTAGACTTTATCCCGCTGCCATGCACAGGGGAAGAGTGCGGGGCCTGGCGTGATGGTGCATGCCGTTATGCGTCTGTAAATCTGGACAACGAATGAAAGAATTTCCTCAAATTCAATAGCACAAGGCCCACGCTTCGGCGGCGGGCCTTTTGTTATGCCCAAAACGCGGTGACGGCATAAAAAGCACCCGGCGGAAATAAGCCGACAGGCTATAAACGGAGGGAAAAAGCCATGAACAAGGACGATGAAAACAAGGCTGTCCAGCAGCCTGCGGCTGCCGAGGAGAGCAGCCAGCAGCCTGCGGCCGAGCAGGACAGCGGCCTGCCCAAAACACAGGAGGAACTGGATGCACTGATTGAAAAACGGCTGGCGCGGGAGCGAAAAAAGCTGGCAAAAGCTTCGCTGGGAACACAGGCATCCGGCGCTCCGGCGGCGGAAGGCAGTGCGGCACAGCCTGAGGCACAGAGCGCGCAGCCAGGCGTGGACGCTGCGGCTCTGGCGGAAAAGGACCGCGAACTGCTGATTGCCCGGGCGCAGCTGGACGCTTATCGTGAGGGGATCGTCCCCGGCGCGGTGGAGGACGCCGTCTGCCTCGCTGTGATGCAGGCCGAAAAGGCCGGAGAGGCGGATGAGGAGGGCGTGCGCGACGCTTTGAAAGAAGTGCTCAAGCGCCATCCGGAATGGAAGCCCCAGAAAAAGGAAGCCGCGAAGAACGGCTTCAAGGTTGGGGTGGATACGACCGGCGCCGATGGAAAAGACGGCGCGGGCAAGCGTGCCCTGCCTACGGGCACGGTGATTTTGTAAGCGAAAGGATGATTTGAAGTTATGGCAAGAACAAATGCAATCAGCCTGCTGGCAGGCGCCAGCACCCCGGCGACTTTGGCCGAGATTTACGGCCGCGTCATTGAGAACGTGCAGAAAAGCACGCTTTCCACCACGCTGAAAAGCCAGCTATACACGGGGAACCCCGCCGCCGGCAGCGTGGAGTTCAAGCGCTTTGTGAACAGCGCGTCCAAGGCCTACGGCACCGCACGCGCGGCAGCCAAGGGCGATAAGGTGACCGCTCCGCCCACCACGGTGAACCTGAACCAGCACAAGGAGATCGTGGAAGAGGTTGCGAAATTCGACCTTGACACATTTGGCGTGGCGGGCGTCATGCAGCGCCGGGCCGACAATCATGTGGTGAGCATGAGCGCGGAGCTTGACCGTGCATTTTTCGCACAGGCGGCAGCAGATGGAACGGCTTTTTCTCCAGCCAGCGGCGTTACGGCCATTCAGGAAATTGTAGAGAGCATGATCCAGACCCTGGAAACCGTGCACAACGACTATGTGGACGGCGTGGACCGCAGCATGATGGACCTTGTGCTGACACCGGCCAAGTACGGCCTGCTGCGCACGTTCCTGGACACACAGAGCAATCCCAATGTGGATACGGCCGGTGAGGAGTTCGGGATGTACCACGGTGTGCGCGTATACAGCTGCACGCGCATGCCCGTGACCACCGAAACGGTGGAGGAAAGCAAAACAAAGACCACTGTGACCGACGCGCTGCTGATGGTGCGCGGCGCTGTGGCACAGCCCGTTGTGGTGAACCAGTACGGCGACCCGGAAAAAATTCAGCTGTCCAACGATTACGCCGTAAGCCTGTTCTATGACTACGGCACCAAGGCGCTGACGCCGGACCTTATCTTCAAGCTGCAGACGTCCACCACGGCGTAAGAGAGGGGGCGGACCGCATGGAGAAGTATGTGAACCGGAGCACCGGCGTGCTGCTCCAGCCTGCGCAGGAGAGCGTGGCCGCGATGCTGGCGTGCGACCCGATGTGGGCAATCTGGACGCATGCGCCGGAGCCCGCGCCTGAACCGGAGCCGTCAAAGACACGCAAAGGCAAAGCTTCAAAGGAGGAATAACGGATGCAATACGCCAGCAGCGAGGACTACGCAAAATATTGCCCGGGCGGCACAGTGCCGCCGGAGGAGCAGGACGCAGCGTTGGACGCTGCCAGCCGTGACATTGACGGACTGACCTTTGACCGTATCGTCGCGGCGGGATTCGACCGCCTGACGGCGTTTCAGCAGGAGCTGGTGAAGCGCGCCGTGTGCGAACAGGCGAAGTTCCGGTCTGTGTACGCCGAGCTGCTGGCGAGCCCGTTTTCCTCTTACAGCATCAACGGCGTGGCCATGCAGTTTGACGGTGCGGGCATCGTGGAGCGCGGCGGCGTGAAAGCGCCCGCTCATGTGATGAGCCTGCTGCGCCAGACGGGGCTTACGTTTTTGGGGGTGCAGCAATGAAGTGGCCGGAGCTTGTGCCGCCGGCGGTGTGCAGGGTGCCGATCGCCGTAACGCTGACAAACGGAAACGACGAGGACGGTGCGCCGAGGGTGGCTGTGGTGGTGGAAACAATGTGCAATTACAACGGCAAAGGCGGATGGAGCGTGGACGAGCGGCGCCAGGCTGTACGATACACGGCGTCCGCGCTTTTCTCGGGCGATATTGCGCCGGAACTTGTGCATTTGACCGGATGGGCTGACGTGCTGGGCGCACGGCTTACCATTCACGCGGCAGACCGTGCGCGCAACCCGGACGGCACGGTGAACTATACCCGTTTGGAGCTGATGTAGTATGGTCGAGATCAAGCTGGATGAGGCGGCGCTGGCCCGGCTGGACGGGGCGGCGAAGGCCGCGGCGCTGGAGACGGTGGAAGCGGTAAAGACCGACCTTGTGAGCAGCCAGACAATGCCGTTTGACACAGGCGCGATGCAGGGCAGCCTGCACACGGAGCAGTTTGACGCGGCGGACGAAAGCCATACGGTGCTCCAGACGGACGGCCCGCAGGCCCGGCGGCTGTATTTTCATCCCGAGTACAATTTCCAGCGCGGGAAGAACCCAAACGCCGGGGCCGCCTGGTACGGGCCTTATGAAGCGGGCGGGGCAAAAGAAAGATTTATCCCCGACACTTTTGCGGCGCGGATGAAGGAGAAAATACCATGATGCTGGAAAGGTTGAAAAACTACATCAAAGCGAATACCGACGTGGGCGAGGGCATCCAGTTGGGCGGCATCGACGGGAATACGGAGAAATACATCGGCGTATATCCCGGGAAACCGCCGGCTGCGCAGCGCGTGTGCCTGGGCGGAGCAGAACAGACCCGCGCCGGCGAGTTTTATGCCACGGTGCTGGTGCATTGGGGCAGGAACATGCGGTCCGCACAGGCCAAAGCGGATGCGGTATACGCTTTATTTTATGCCCGCGGGGCCTTCGACATGGACGGCTGCACCGTGTGCGCCGTGGAGCCCGGCGGCGGGCCCGTGCCTGTGGGGAAGGACGACCGGGGTGTGTGCGAGTTCGTGATAAACCTGAAAATGACTTACATGAAGGAGTGAGAGTATGGCGGCAAAGACGGGCGTATATCCCGTATTTGAAAACAAATTCAAGATCGGTGCCTCTGCCGAAAGCCTGAACACCATTGCCGAGATGGAAAACTTCAGCGTATCCATCGACGGGAATGTGGAGGAATGGAGCCCGATGGAGCAGGAGGGATGGCTGAAACGGATGGTGACGGGCAAGGCCCTGACCATCAGCCTGTCCGGCAAACGCTGCATCGGAGACCCGGGCAACGATTTTGTCGAGGCCAGTGCCTGGGGAACAGGTTCCGACTGCGAAGCGCATTTCGAATGGGAGTTCCCCAGCGGTGCGAAGCTGGCTTTCCCCTGTGTGCTGAGCGTGACCAATCCGGGCGGCGGCGAGAGCCGCAATGTTGCGGGATTGGAATTTGACGTAATGTCCAACGGCAAGCCGACGTTTACCCCCGCTGCCGGCGCCTGACATGCATAGGCCCCCGCTCTTTTGGGCGGGGGCTTTCTTTGAAATGAGAGGAGAAAACGACATGGGAAAATTGTACACGCTGGACGGTAAGCTGCTGACCGAGACGCCGGAGATCCGCATCGGTGAAAAGGTGTATCCGGTAGACAGCCGACAGAAAACCGTGAAAAAGATCCTTGCGCTGGCGGATGACGAAAGTGTGCCGATGGGCGAACGCATCGACGAGGCGCTGAAGCTTGCGCTGGGCGATGAAAACGCGGTTGAAATCGACCGGATGGACATGCCGTTCCCGGCTTATCAGCGGCTGTTTGAGCTTGTGATGAACGCAGTGACCGGGCAGGAGGACGAACCGGACAAGGCCCGATTTCAGACAGAAAAAGGCTGACGAGTGGTATGACCTGGACTATGACGCCGTGCTGATCGAGCAGAGCATCGCCAAACAGTACGGCATCCTGCCGGCTGCGCAGGGAGAGCTGGGCTGGGCCGAATGGGTAAAGCTCGTCGGCGGCCTGATGGATGACACGCCGCTGGGGCGCGTGGTTGCGGTGCGCAGCGAGAGCGACGCGAACCTTGTGCGCAGTATGCCGCAATGGCAGAAACAGCTGCGCACCGAGTGGGCGGCGTTCCGTGCAAAGAGGGATGTGATGCGCATGGGCGCGGCGGGGGTGCGAAGTGAAATGGATGCACTGGAGCGCATGATGGCGAAGATGTTTGGAGGTGAGTGATATGCCGGAGGGCACAGGCGTAGGCAGCGTATATCTTGACTTTGTTGTGCGCAACACGGTGGCGCAGCAGATACGGGATATCACAAGCCAGGCAGCCGCACAGGCACAGAAGGGGTTCGAGGCCGCCGGAAAAGCCTCCGGCGACGCCATACAGCGCGCTTTCAGCGGGGGATACAACAAGACACTGGAGAAAGCGCGCGTCAAGGTGCGCGAGTTGGAAAGCCAGTTTGAAAGCCTGGGCAGTAAGATGGACGGCATGCGGCAGAGCGCCAAAGGAATGTTCAAAGGGCTGAAAGACCCCGGACGCGCGGCCGATCAGTTTTTGGGGAACGACAAAGCGTTCAATGCCCTGACCGAACAGCAGGAGGCTGTCAGCCAGAAGCTTCTTCAGGCACAGGAAGTTTTGCGCATTGAGACAGAGGCGGCCTCGGCGAAAGCCGCGCAGGCGCAGCAGCGTGCGCAGGAAAAAATGGCGGCAGCGGCAGAACGCTCCAAGGCCAGGCAGGAGGCGGCCGAAGCCAAAGCAGCCGCGGCGGAGGAACGTGCGCGGCAGCGTGCTGTTGCCGCAGCAGAGCGGGCAGAAGCAAAAAAGACTGCGGCCGCTGAACGCGCCGCAGCGGCGGAAAAACGGGCGCAGGCGCAGGCCGCAAGGGAGAGCGAGAAGCAGTGGCAGAAAGCCACAAAGGGCATACGCGGCCTGTTCAAAACCGTCGGCAGCACCATGAAGGCGACCTTCCTTACGGCGGGGCTGTACGCGTTTTTCCGGGCAATGAAAAGCCTGATGTCCGGCGCGGCCGGGCAGAGCAAGGAGTTCAGCGCCGCATTGGAGGGCGTCAAAAACAATCTCCGCACAGCGTTTGCCCCCATTCTCGACGCCGTCCTTCCGGCCCTGACGGCCCTGATGCAGGGGCTTGCGAACGCCACGCGCGCCGTGGCCGCTTTTATCGCTTCGATTTTCGGGCAGACCTTTGCGCAGGCGGAGGCCGCGGGCAAAAAGCTCCAAAGCGTGAGCAGCGCGGCGGGCGGCGCTGCCAAAAAGGCAAACGCCACGCTTGGCATTGACGAGCTGAACGTCGTTGATCCGGGCGGGGGCGGCGGTGGCGGTGGGGCCTCCGCCGCAATCGCAGATACCGGCGAGGAAATGACTGGGCTGATGAAGCCTTTGGAGGCGTTTTGGGCGCGTTTCAAAGAGCTTATGGCGCCTTCCATTGCCGCGTGGAGCGCTGCATGGGACCAGATACAAGGCAAGGCCGTGGAGGTATGGCCGCGGGTGCAGGCCGCTGCGCAAAACCTGTGGGATACCGGACTGAAACCGCTGGGCGATTATCTGCTGACGGATTTCGCGCCCAGCGTGGCGAATGCCTTTTCCGAGGCGTTCGCTCCCATTACGGGCGATGCGATCAGCGCGAAGCTGCAGATGTTTACTGATTTCTTTGTGTGGACATGCGGTATCGTGACGGATGCGGTCAACAGTGTATTGATCCCCGCGCTGAACCTTGTAAAGCATATCTGGACCGGCCTGATGGAGGGTATCAAAGCCACCTGGGAGCAGTACGGAGAGCCGATCTGCGACGGCGTGGTAGAGGCGTTCAATTGGATATTGGCCATCCTTCAAAGCCTGTGGGATACCGCGGTAAAGCCGTTCCTGCAGTACTGCATTGAAAAAGGCACGGAGCTTTGGGACCAAACGCTCAAACCGCTGTGGGATAACTTTGTGGGCATGGCAGCGGATATCATCCAGTACATCCTTACCTGGTGGAATGAGGTGCTTCTGCCTTTTATCAACTGGATCGTTCAAGTGTTCGGGCCATACTGGGAGAAAATCTTCGAGGGCGTTGTCAATGTGGTAAAGTACGTTGTGCAGCGCATCGGCGACAGTATAAACATCGCCATCACTCTATTCCGCGGGCTGCTGCAATTTTTCACCGCAGTGTTTCGCGGGGATTGGGACGGCGCCTGGGAAGCGGTGCAGAACACAGTCGTAAAAGTGTGGGACGGCATCAAAAATGCCATCCGGAACACGGTGAACGGGATCATTGACATCGTGAACGGCATGATAGCGGGCATCTGCGCGGGCATCAACGCGATTTTGCGGGCCGTGAGCAGTGTGGCCGGAAAGCTCGGATTTGATATCTCGCCGCAGGTAACGCCGCCGCAGATCCCGCACCTGGCACAGGGCGGGTATGTGGCAGCCAATACGCCGCAGCTTGCCCTTATCGGCGACAACAAGCGCGAGGGCGAGATCGTGGCGCCGGAGAGCAAGATCGCGGAGGCCGTCGCCGCCGGAATGGCAGGGGGGCTGAACGGCGCGGAGCTGCTGGCGCTGCTGGGGCAGATGCTGGAAATTCTTCGGGCGCTGCTGGAAAAAGACGAAAGCATCACCATCGGGGACGACACCATTTATCGAAGCTACGAGCGGGGAAAGCAGGCGCGCGGACGGCGCGTTGTGGGAAACCCTGCATTGTTATAAGGAGGCGGTATATTTGGCATGGATCGAAACAGCGGGCGGCATTGCTCTGCCGCCTCCTGAGCTCGGGAGCTGCGGCGTTACGATCTCCACAATGGTGGACGGCGCACGCAATGGGAACGGCGATTTCATAGGGCAGGTGGTGGGCGACGACAAGCTCAAAATCGAGGTCTCGTTCGGTATGCTGACACCGTCGGAGATGCAAACACTGCTTTCCCTGTTCGACCGCAAGCGCGGCGGGAAGTTCATCAACACCTTTCGTGTGTTCGACCCCCGTGTGAATGATTTCGTATACATGGACATGTATGTGGGGGACCGGAGCGGTACGCCCGTCCGTATCGACGCCGCACGGTGGCTTCCGGGTGCATGGAAAAGCGTCAAGGCGAATCTGATCCAGGTGTAAAAGGAGGCGGAAGGATGTATCCAGTATCTGCGGCATACCGGCACGCGATGCGCCGGCAGGTGCGCGACCAGGGATATGTACGGCTGCAGTTCGGCATCTTTGATGCCAGCGCACCGGGGGACGCTGCGGTAACGGTACCGCCGGGCACATGGTACTCGGACGCTTCGGTGCTGGATGGCGGAGAAAGCCCGGTGCGCGTGAGTTATGCAACCTTTGAGGGGGACCGCATGCGGCTGGACGGCACGCAGCGGCTGTTGCCGGAGAGCGGCGCGGAGCTTGCGGCGCAGGGCTTTGTGAGCGCGGCGCTGTGCGGCGCGGACGGCGTTTTTGCATCGCCTCCGGTGGTAAGCGTGGCGTTTGGTACGGTGCATTCCATGGCAGGCCTGACGCTGTATTTTGGGGACTGCGTGCCCGCGCAGATCACGGTGCGGGCCTATACGGCCGGCGCGCTTGCGGACACATTCGTTGTAACGGACGCGCTGGAGCCGTATTACCGCGGGGAGTTCCTGCTGGAGGATGTGGACGCGCTGGAAATAAGCTTCGACAGGATGCGCACGCCGTACACCCGTGCGCGGCTGAACGAATTGCGGTATGGCGTGGGCTATACGTTCGGAAACGATGAGATCATCGAACTGGCCGAGAAGCACACGGCCTCGCCGCTTTCCCTCTCGCTGCCTACGGCGTCGCTGTCCTTTACGCTGTACAACGAGGAGGGGCGCTTCTCTGTGGAGGGCAGCACGGCGCTGCAGCGTTTTCTTGCGGAGGGGCAGGACGTTGCGCTGTCCTACGGGCAGACGCTGGAGGACGGCCGTGTGGAGTGGGTGCCGACGCACCCGTGGTATTTGGACAGCTGGAAGGTGGACGGCATCCGCGCCTCTTTCACGGCCTTTGCGCTGTTTGAACGGATGGGAAAGACGACGTATGAAAAAAGCGTGTTTGGCGACGGCGGCAAAACGCCGTATGTCCAGGGGCGGGAGGAGTTGGAGAAGGTACTGGCCGATGCGGGCGGGTATTCTTACCGTCTCGGCAAATCCGTGACGCGCTGGATGCTCCCGCTGCCTGTCGCAACACACGCCGAGGCGGTACAGCTGCTCGCCAACAGCAACCTTGCAGCACTGAGCGAAGCAAGGGACGGCGCCATCGTGACGAAGGCGCCCGGAGCAGGGATCACGCTGGCGCCGCTGACCTTTTCCGCGCCCGCGCATTTGTCGGAGCAGGCGGCGTTTTCGAGCGATGCGCTGACAGGGGCGCCGGGCGCGGAATACGCCACGTTCGAGCAGGACTTCATGCGGCTGGACGGGACGCAGCGGATGGTACCGGACAGCGGAGGCTATCTGCCGGGCGAATGGGTATGGGAGGACGTTGCTGATGCGTCCGGGGCGTTCCCGGAGGGGAAAACGGCCGCGTTCGGATACATAGGACGGGATGCAAACAACATTGAAGAGACGGACAACTGCGCCGGCAGCGTGACGGTGACCTTTGGTCCCGGCCCGCTGCCGGAAAAAATATATGTGTATTCCCGCAGGGCGGGAGAAGCCTGGGCACAGCCGCAGGAATATACGCCATCAGCTCATACGGAAACGTTTGAGTTCCCGGCCGTGCCTGCGTGTTCCTGGCAGATAACCTTCGGAAAATGCGCGCCGAACCGGAGGGCGCGGCTGCTGACGTGGCGGCTCAACGGTGTGGATATGAGGGCCGAGGCATACGGCGACCCGAAATACGAGATGAAGCCGCTGCTGAAAGACATCACGGCATATGTCCCGCTGGTGTCCTATTTTTCAACGGCGGCCTCGGACGCACAGCGCAGGGAAATCTATTCGGGAAAGCTGCCGTCGGACGGGCAGTGGAACCGCATCGAGCATGATCTGGCGATATCGCCGCAGCTGCGCACCGGTGATACCGGCGTAACGGCGGAGGCGAGGCACTACGGGTATGTGTCCTATGTGAAGTTTACCGCATCCACGGTGCATGACGTAGAGTTTTCCATCTGGAGCAACGGGTACAACCTGACGACGCTGGAACGCAGGCTGGATGCGAACCCGCGCGGGGAAACGTTCGACTGGGAGAACCCGGTGCTCGTGCACTGGGTGGACGCAAACTGGCCCGGGTTTCTGAACCAGATCCGGGAATATTGCGCGGCCCGGGTGGTGACAACGCTGGAGACACGCGGCGACCCGCAGTATGACGTGCTGGACGTGCTGCCGCTGGAGGATGGCACATGGGGCGTTGTTGAGAGCATCGAGACGCGCTTCAGCGGCGCGTTTCGCGGGACGATGACGATACGGAAGGAGCGTGGCGTGAATGAAGCAGCCGCCGATTAAAACAAAAGAACTGTCCGGGAGCACGGTGCAAATAGCGGACGGGCAGAACTGGGAGGTCGCGTCCATCACAGCCTACGGCGAGAACGCACAGGGCGGGACTACGGAGGCTCCTGTGGCGCTCACGGGTATATCGTCCGTTACGGTAAACGATGATGTTACCGAGCTGCCGATTCCGCGCCCGCTGCGGCGTGTAGGAGATGTGCGGGATGTGTGTGTTACCCGACAAGAATATGAAGGTACCGAAAAGCTCGTTGTGACGTACAATGTGGGCTTTGTGGAGCTGGATGGGACGGAGGATGTCGTATTTGATACCTACGGAAATACTCAGAAACGGATACGCTTTGATTTAGACAGAAATGCAATTGCGCGGTATGCATTGAAATTTTCACATGGTAACCCCGGGGATACTCCGACCGTTACAGGGGGGATATCTGCAAGTTTCAACCGTGACGTGCTGAATCGCTTGCAAATCATTTGTAGCCCCGACACATGGACAGCATTAGGTGTTACAGATACGGCGACTGCAAAAACATGGCTTGCCGCTCAAAAAGCAGCAGGCACACCCGTCCAAGTAGCCTACCAGCTCGCCGCGCCCGAAACCTACGCCACCGACCCGTTGGACATTGACAACGCCGCCGGGCCGCTCACCGTCATGACGGGCGGGGAGGTCGAGGTGACGCTCACGCACCGCATGTTGACGCCCTACACCGCATGGACGATTCAGTACGATTCTGAGGGGGAATATACGGGAGACTTCTTCAATGTAGAGGACTACGACCGTATCAAGCAAAATATCGAATACCTGCGGGAGTATGCGTATTTTCTGTATGGCGGTTTTACCCTGCGGGGCATGGTGGCTGTAACGGTGGAGAGCTATGGATATGCCTCCACCATCGACGCACTGGACGCGAACCTGGAGGCCATTGCCGCGAATACGTTCCGGCCGCCCGACATGCTGCCTGTGAAGCAGTGGCGCGGCAACCAGCCGCCGCCTGGGGCCGACGACTGGAACCGCATCGAGAACACATGCCTGCTGCTTTTTGAGCAATTTGAACGGCAATCTGCGTGCCTGCCGAAGCTGGCATTTGAACTGAAAGGAAGTGCATTTTGATGGCGTTAAAAACGGATTACAAAGATTACATCCCGCCGTCCGGGGGCCGCAAGTATAAAATTACGGCCAATTCCGATGGTTCGTCATCCGTTGAAGATATTACCCAATATCAGCAGGTCGGCGATACCTGGGGTGCGGAGGATATCAACCAGGTGAATAAGCTGGTGAATGGTGCGGTGTACCCTAACCTGCTGGACAACAGTAATTTTAATTACCCAGTAAATCAGCGTGATGGCACAAGCTACTCAACATCCACCGGAAACGCCGCGTATTCTATTGACCGATGGAGAATAGAGGGCGCGACTTATACCGTGGCAACGCACACTCTATCCGGAACAAGTTACACAAACAGAGCATGCCGCATGGCTCAATTCATTGAAATGGCGCAGTACGGGCTAAATATTGGGGACGATATGACGTTCTCTATAATGGCGAATGGCACAAAACACTCTGCAACTGCCAAGATTCTGGACAGAGATCAATACAGCAGCTTTGAAAATGTGCCGTCCGCATATAGTTGTGATGATTTTGACATCGTTTTGTGCACCGGGCTTGGTAAACCGTCTATCTTATCCTTTACGATATGCGCAAAAAAATCGCTTGTGCTGGAGTGGGCGAAACTCGAAAAAGGCAGCGTGGCCACACCATACATCCACAAAAGCTACGGTGCAGAGCTTGCAGCATGCCAGCGATATTTTTACTATTTGGACGTCTCGAAATGGTACGCATGCTATCAGATTACGGGCTGGGGGCTAATCATACCGATTGATGTTCCCGTACCAATGCGTGTACAGCCGACAATTGACGCTACTGGCACAAAGGTGTTTACTCCGGGCGGATGGATAAACGCCACTTCTGCAAGTGTAAATCAGTACAACAAAGATAAGGCGCGTATAAATATAATGCTGCAAATGCCGGCGGATTCAATGACAAGTTATGAAGGAAAATCGCTTGTTGCAACGGGACTTTATGCTCTTTCGGCTGAGTTTTGAGGGGGACGAAATATTATGGATGAAAAGTATACTGTATATATCTGCACAGACGAAGCGGGCAGTATCATCAATGTGAACAGCAGCGCGTTTCTGGCCGACACGGCGGGTTGGACGGCCATTGATGAGGGCTACAGCGATAAGTACCACCACGCGCAAGGCAACTATTTCCCGCTACCATTGTACGGAACGGATGGCTGCGCGAACTATAAGCTGGCAGACGGTACGCCCGCCCTACGCACAGAGGCGGAGAAAGCGGCAGAGATTGCTGCGCGGCCCGCGCCGGAGCCGACACAGCTTGACCGGGTGGAGGCGCAGATTACCTACACAGCCATGATGACGGACACGATGCTGGAGGGTTAAGCATGTACGACAACATTAAAAAGTGGTACGACATGGGTCTGTGGTCGGCAGCACAGGTGCGGCAGGCCGTCCTTAAAGGCGTTATTTCTGAAGCGCAGTACAAAGAAATCACCGGGGAGGCGGAAAGTGTATGATGATTTTCAAAGGCAGAAACCGGGTGACCTCCGGCTTTCGACTGGCAGCCCGCCCGAGCCACAACGGCATTGACCTTGTGGGGGACGACGATAAAACAGTGCACGCCGTCGCGGGCGGCACGGTGGGCTTTGCGGGCATTGTGCCCAAAAGCGCGGGCGGCCTGACGTGGCAGTGGGGCTATTATGTGCGCATCGACGGCAATGACGGACGCAAGTATTACTACTGCCATTTGGCAGCCGGCAGCTTGCTGGTGCGAGCCGGCCAGCGTGTGCAGGCGGGAACGGCGCTGGGCACGATGGGAAACACTGGGTACAGCTTCGGTGCGCATACACACTTTGAGGTGCGCAACGCCTATGGCACCCCAGTAGACCCGGCAAGTTATGCAGGCGTGCGGAATGCGGTTGGTACTTATGCAGATACAACGGACAAGGAGGACAACGACATGAAATTCTTGAAGGTGACGAGCGGCAAATGCGAGGTGTTCACCGCGCCCGATGTGAATGCGGTGGACAAGCACTATAACGGCGGAAAGCTGACCGAGGGCGTGTGCTACCCGGTGCAGGCCGAGGTGGGCAGCTCCGGCGGATACAGCTGGGTTCGCATCTTCGTGGCGGGAGTGCAGCGTTACGCCGCCGTGCTGGCCGACCGCTGCCAGCTTGTGACGCTCTCCCCGGGCGACGCGTTCACGGCCTGTGTGGCGCAGGGAAGTGCGGGCGGCGGCACAGAGGAACTGAAAGCTCAGCTTGAAGCGGCGAACGCCCGCGCGGATGCCGAGGCCCGCCGCGCGGATGAAGCGGACAAGCGCGCCGACGCAGCCGAGAAGCACGCCGCTGAAACGGATAAGCGTCTTGCGAGTGCCAAGGAATACGTTGCGGAGGTATAGGCTGTGTGGGACTTCCTTCAAAACCTGTTTACGGCGCTCCTGCCTATCGTAACGGCGTTTGCCGGGTGGGCGGGGGCACGTATCCGAAACACAAATCAAAAGGACAAAGCTGTGGAGCGCGGCGTGAAAATGCTGTTGCGCGCGAAAATCATCGATTTGGGCCTGCATTACCTTGAGGCCGGAGAAATTCCGCCATATGGTATGGAAACGCTGAAAGGCTGCTACAAGGAATACGAGGCGCTGGGCGACGGCGACCATTCTGTGGGAGATATCGTCCGGCGCTGCGAAACGCTTAAAATCAGAAACGGATAGAAAGGAAAAGGACAATGAACATAATCGTGCTTGTACTTATGATGGCCGTAACGGTGGAGGCGCTGATCGAATACGCCAAGACCTTCGGCAAAGCAATCATAGAAAAGCAATGGAAAACCGCCGCCACGCAGGCGGGGGCCGTTGCTCTGGGCGTGCTGCTGTGCTTTGGCGTCGGCGCGGATTTTTACGCCGCGTTGGGTGTGAACTTCAACGTAGCGTGGCTGGGCATTGCGCTTACGGGCGTCTTTGCCAGCCGAGGCGCGAACTATGTATCCGATCTTGTGAAGAAGTTGCAAGCGTTGGGCGCGGCGAAAACTGAATAATATATGACGAAAGCCCCCGAATCTCGGGGGCTTTTTTGCATTGTATTTTGCATTGTATTTTCGATGGTTAGATTACTCAATATGGCGTTATGCTACGTATGCAAGTGATTAAAGAACACTCGGAAAAGCGCATAACACAGCCATTTTTAATGCTTTTTTAGTGGCTCGATAAGGGAGCGTATGAAAAAGTATAGAGCGGTGGAAAACCGCACAGGCCCTTTCCGTTTATCATCAAGCTGCAGCCTCAGCTGTTTTTCAGGATGACGCGCTCCACAACATCGGCCACATCCTCGCATTTGTCGCAGCATTTTTCCAGGCGGTCGAACAGCGCCGTCCAAGCCATCACGTCCACGGGCGTGCTGGCATCCGCGTACAGCGTGTGCATGGCGTCTGTGTACAGCTTATCGCCTTGCTCCTCCAGGCCGTTTATCTCAACGATCTGGGTGTGGATGGTCTTGGATCTGCGGAAATTGGGAAACTCCTCCATCATGGTCTTGAGTGCGGCGCAGCAGTCTGCGATGACCTGTGCAAAAGCCTGCGCCTCGGGCCGCAGCGTGCGGATATTGAACATATACAGCCGCAGCAGAACATCTTCAATGCTGTCTGTCACGTCGTCGATGGTGCCGGAAAGCTCCATGATATCTTCCCGGTCAATGGGGGGCAGGAACTCACGCACAAGCTGTTCCATCGTGCCGTGCTTTGCGATATCGGCCGAGTGCTCGATTTTGTGCATAGCCTCGATATGCCCGGGCAGCGCCTCCGGCTCATAGTGGTCAAACACCGTGCAAAGCATGTCCGCCGCAGCGCAGGCGGAATTTACGCCGCCCACAAAGGCCTCAAAATAATCCGTTTCCTTTTTTCGTGCCATTTTCACGTTCTCCTTCCTATTCTCAGAACAGCCACATGAACAGCCGTGCCATCAAAAAGCCAATGGCCCCGCACCCGGGGAACGTCAGCGCCCACGTCAGCCCCATTTCCTTTACCACGCCCCAGTTCACGCTGGACAGCCGCCGCGCCGCGCCCACGCCCATAATGGCGGTGGTCTTGGTGTGCGTTGTTGAAACAGGGATACCAGTCAGCGAGGAAAGCAGCAGGCAGGCCGCGCCCGCCATGTCGGCGGCAAAGCCCTGGTATTTTTCCAGCTTCACCATATCCATGCCCACAGCCTTGATGATGCGGTAGCCGCCGATGGAAGTGCCCAGAGCCATTACGGCACTGCACAATACCATCAGCCACAGCGGGATCTGGAAATTGGTGACGTTGTCCTGCCCGTTGGCCAGAAAGATGCCCAGCATGAAAACGCCCATAAACTTTTGGCCGTCCTGTGCGCCGTGCATGAACGCCATAGCCGCGCCGCCCGCGATCTGTGCGCCGCCGAAAAAGCCCGTGGTGCGCCGCCGGTCCATGTTTTTGCACAGGAACTCCACCAGCCTGGCCGCGGCCCAGCCGAATGCGAAGCCCAGCAGAGTAGACAGAACCAGGCCGTACAGGACCTTGATCCATTCGCCTCCGTTGATGCCCGCAAAGCCTCCGTGCAGCGCGATGGCCGCACCGGACAGCCCGGCGATCAGGGCGTGGCTCTCGCTGGTGGGGATGCCGAACCACCAGGCGGCCGTGGCCCATGCCACGATGGCTACGAGCGCCGCGCACAGCGCCGTCAGCGCGTCTGCGGTGTTGCCGCCGAAATCCACCATGTTGTAGATGGTGGCCGCGACGCTGGCGTTCACCATGGTCATCACCAGAACGCCCAGGAAGTTAAAGACAGCCGCCATTAAAATGGCGCTGCGCGCGCTCATCGCGCGGGTGGAAACACAGGTGGCGATGGCATTGGGCGCATCCGTCCAGCCGTTCACCAGCACCACGCCCAGCGTCAGCGCCACTGTGACGGCCAGAACCGGGTTCGCGGCAAGCTGCGCCAGAAATTCACTCAGGGAGATCGTCAAGCAAAGCCCTCGCTTTCTTTTTACAAAAAACTTACTATACCTTTACAAGTATAATGGCAGTTCCTGACAAAAGCCAGAGGGGAAGGACATGATTTTACATTTCCTTTACATAACTTGCCGAAAAAACAGTCTTTTCCGGGGTCCGGCCATAGAAAAGGCCGGACGGCACACAGAAAAAGCCGCGCCCGGAAAGAGCGCGGCACGTATTGCAGAAAAAGCAGAAAGGAAAAACGCTCGGAGAAAAGCCATTGTGCCTTTGCGAAGTAAAGTGCAAGCCACGCGGAGGGTGCCGCGAAACGGGATGGCGGCGCGCCCGCGGGCATGTGCAGATGCTGTGTAGGGGTTCTGGTGCAGACAACCGCGCCGAAAGCACGGCCTCTGGTGCAAACACGCCCTTTTTTCATTCAAAACAACTCCGCGTCACCCTGCAGGGCTGACGCCGGGGCGTATAGAGAGCCGGCTCTCGAAGCGCGGCTCAGTACGGCATTAGGCGTTACAGCGGCAGGTCCCGCCGGCTGAACACGGCCGTGCCCAGCGCGTAAAAACCAAGCCCCAGCGCCAGCAGCACGGCCGCGCCTGCGTACGCGGCGCCGTCGCCGCGGAAAAGGCCGGTGGGGTCAAACAGGGTGAACACGGTGGCGTATTTCAATTTTTCCAGCCGGCCGCCCATGTTGGCCAGCATGCGGATGAGGAAAAACAGCACGGGAACGCCCGCGCCCAGCGCCACGGAAAGGCGGCTCTCGTTGAACAGGCAGGAGGCGAAAAAGCAGAACCCGCCCATCGCCAGATGCAGGCACAGCAGCCCGGCGTTCACCACGAGATAGGCGGGGACATCCAGCTCGCCGGGAAACATCGCGGCGGCGCAGCCCACGGCCAGCGCCGTACAGTAGGCGGTAAGCAGCGTACCGCCCGCAATGAGCACCAGCGCCTGGGTGCGCGCCACCCGCGCCCGGGTGTTGGGCGAGGCCAGCAGATAGGCCATGCTGCCCGTGTCCACCCAGCGCGCGACCAGCCGGTTCGCCGCCAGAATGGAAAAAACCAGAGGCAGAAGCAGCAGCAGAAAGCCGTACAGATAGTTGATGAGGAACCCGCCCAGCGAGCTGCTGCCCGCCTGCATGCCCACCATATTCATGAGCTGAGGCATGGCCGTCACGATCTCGTCCAGTGTGGCGTTGAGCTTGGGGTCGAACATGGCTGTGATCATGGACACATACAGCGAAAGCACGGCCGCAAAAACCACCCATGTTTTCCACAGCGATCTTGCGCTGCGCCGGAAAAGCACACCGTTCATCAGCTCTGCGCCTCCTTTCCGTAATAGTGCAGGAACACGTCCTCCAGACTTTGACGCGGCGAATCGATGGACGTCACCGGAAACCGGGCCATCGCGGCGGTCAGAGCGGACATGCCGTCCCGCACGCGCACCGTCACCGTGCAGCCCTGCGCAGCCTGCACCCGCAGGCCGGGCGCGGCCGCAAAAGCTGCCGCGGCATCCGGTGTGGAAAGCGTGACGGAATAGGTGCGGCTGCGACGCGCCTTCAGTGTGCCGATCTCCTCCACGGCGGCCAGGCGCCCCTCCCGCAGAATCCCCACGCGGGCGCAGGTGCGTTCCACCTCCTCGAACATATGGGAGGACATCAGTACGGTCTTGCCGCGCTGCTTTTCCTCCAGGATCAGGTCGATGAAGCGGTTCTGCATCAGCGGGTCCAATCCGCTGGTGGGTTCATCGAGGATGAGCACCGCCGGGTCATGCATCAGCGCGCATACAATGGCCACCTTCTGCTTCATTCCCTTGGACATGCGCCGTATCCGGCCCGAGGCGTCCAACTCAAAGCGCTCGCAAAGCTCTCCGGCGCGGCCCGTGCCCCGCATGCCGCGGTAGGCGGCCAGAAAGCGGATGAACTCGCCGCCGCGCATATCGTCGGGCAGGGCGGGCTCGCCCGGAATATAGCCCATATTTTTTTGAATGGCCGCAGTCTGTGTGCGGCAGTCAAGGCCGTTGATCGTGCAGGTGCCGGAATCCGGCGCAAGGAACCCCATCAACTGGCGGATGGTGGTGGTTTTTCCTGCGCCGTTTGGACCAAGAAAGCCGAACACCTCTCCCTGCTCCACGGCGAACGAAACGTCGAACACGCCGTGCCCGCCGCCGTAATCCTTTGTGATGTGCGAAAGCGCGATCACGCTCATAAATATTCCTCCTTGTAGGCGATCTTGCGGAACATTTCTTCCCAGCCGCTGTAATCGGCCAGGATATCCTCAAGCCGCAGCGGCACGCCGGCGCGCTGCTTTTCGTTCATGTAGCCCTCGGTCATCCAGGTCAGCATGCGCAGAAGCTGGGCAGGGTCCACACCGGGACGGAATTTGGAAAAATCGATGTTGGAAAAATACTGCGCGAAGCTGCCGGTGAGGTCCCCGTTCAGCCTGGCCTGTACCGCGTCGGAAACAGCCTCGCCCCGGGAGTAGAAGGCGCGGATGGAAAATTCCAACAGATAAGGGCAGCGCGTCAGCAGTTCCAGCTTGGCCCGTGCGCCGATGTGCATCAGCTCGAAAAAATCCGTCACGCCGTCCAGCTTCTGCCGCAGCACCTGCCCGCGCACCTGCTCCAGCGCATAGTCGTACAGATACAGGTACAGCGACTGCTTGTTGCGGAAATAGTAAAACAGAAGCCCCTTAGAGATGCCTGCCTTAGCCGCGATATCGTCGGTGGAGGCGTGCTTGTAATCGTTGCGGGCGAACACCTCCAGCGCGGCGTTCGTAATGCGCGCCTGCTTTTCCGGAGACAGTGTGAAAAATTTTTCGTTCAAGGCAGTCCCTCCCGTTCCGCCGCAGGTTTGACCGGCCGGTCAAGTTTCATTATACGGCATTGACCGGGGCGCACAAGCCCCCTGACAGATTAATTTTGTATTAAGACGCACAGCGGCGCGGCGGGATGCCTCCGGTCTGCCGGCCGCACCCTCCTTCCTGCGGAGAGGAAGGACCGCCCCGCAAAAAAATTTACAGATCGTTTTCTCAGCCATTTTCCGGGGCGCGCGGCGGCACAGAGCATCAGAGCGTTCAAAAAAGCGCTCCGGAAGCAAAACGGGCAGATCCGGCCGCCGAACGGGGCGCACGGGAACGGCGTGCGGCGTCATACCATAGAGCAGGCGGCCGGGTGCTTGCGGCCCGCGCCGCGATCAACAGAAAGGAGCGATTGAAGACCATGAACGAAAACGACCTGCAAAACGCAGGGCAGAGCTGCCGCTGCCATCTGGCCATTGCCACAGTGCCGGTGCAGCGCTTTGAACAGATCTATCCGGTGTCTGAGGCGTTGTGCCGCGGCACGCTGTTCGCGGCGCTGGACCTGCCGTTTTGTCCTCCGGAGGTGCGGTATGAACACTGAATGCACCTGTGTATCCAAGGTGGAGCGCGAACTTGCCCAGCTCAGCTTTGCAATGGACGACCTGCGCCTGTTTCTGGACACGCACCCCTGTGACAAAGCGGCCCTTGCGGCCCACGAGGAAGTGCGCGCCCGGCGCGGCATCGCGGTAAAGCAGTACGAACGGCTCATCGGGCCTGTAAACTTCTATGACGCAGGCGGCACGTGTACCTGGAACTGGACGTGCGCGCCCTGGCCGTGGGAAACGGAGGACGAAAACGATGTGGAGCTATGAGAAACGCCTGCAATTCCCGGTCAGGATCAAAACGCCTAACGCGGCGGCGGCAAAGGTGATCATCACCCAGTACGGCGGCCCGGACGGCGAGCTGGGCGCGAGCATGCGCTATTTGTCCCAGCGTTACACCATGCCCTGGCGCGGCGTGGCGGGCCTGCTGACGGATATCGGAACCGAGGAGCTGGCCCATCTGGAGATGGTGAGCGCCATTGTATACCAGCTGACAAAGGGCCTTTCCGCGGACGAGATCAGGCGGCAGGGCTTCGACACCTATTTTGTGGACCATACGGCCGGCGTGTGGCCCCAGGCGGCGGGCGGTACGCCGTTCACGTCCATGTGCTTCGCCAGCAAGGGCGACGCCATCACGGATCTGCACGAGGACATGGCAGCAGATGGCGCGACCGGAAAAGAACAACAATGTTGCCTCTCCGGATCTGTGCGTTTTTCCTGTGCACTTGCCAGAGCAGCGAAAATATAAAAAAACAGCCGCACATCCGCCAGGGATGCACGGCTGCTTTGCAAAAGAAAATGAGCCAAGAGATTCGTTTTACTTTTTGATTCCGTAGCCGGACCCGATATACCCGCCTTGCTCCAGGTGTGCCGCCACGGCTCGCTGTAGGCTGGTTTGCCTGGGAAGCAGAGCAAGGGGCTTTTTGCCGCCGAACAGCCAGAGATAAAAAGATTCGCTGTCAGTGTCGGCCGCATAGATGTTATAATCCCTGCCAAAACGGGAAATGCCGGAGTCCGGGGACAGCAGCGCACGCAGCGCGGGCGAGAGCAGCCAAGTGCCGCACAGCACAGCGCGGGGCATGCCGCTTTTACACAGTGCCGGGCCGTGCAAAGCAAAAAATTCATCGGCCTGTCCGTACGAGCCGGGCAGCGCGTCGTCTGAAAGCCGGGCGTCAGAGGGGATATGCACCGACAGCACAGGGGTGCCCGGGCCAATACCGGATGGGAGGGGCTCATCCGCGCCGGCTGCTCGGTATTCAAATTCCAGCGTACCCAGCCGGAACAAGCGGCACGCGAGGTGCCGCCATGCCCAAAAGGCACGGTCAAATATGAACCGGCCGGAACGGGCTTTGGCCTCCCGCAAAAAACGGGAGAAACAGCCCATAGTGTCGCGAAAGATTTCGTCCGGAATGCACATCATACGGTATTTTTCCCGCGTGCGGCAGGCAGCTGCCAAATACAGCGCCAAAATCTGCATGCCGTCCGGGTCACGCCCGGAAAACTGGGCTTCCAAGTGCTTCCAGGCAGGAAATGCAGTGTCCGGTGCGGTGAGCGCCATACATTGTGCCGCACAGGCATCCAGCAGCGCCGGTACAGCCGTTTGAACAAGCTGTTCGCAGACGCAGGAGGGCAGTTCAAGTTCCCGCGCCAGTGCCAAAAGCTGCGGCGGGGAAACAAAAGAGCTTGCGTTCATACAAACGCCTCCCTTTTGGCCCGGCCGGGCCTACCCATCGATCTTGCAGGCGGAGAGGATCTCGCCTACACGGTAGCTCCCGTCCAACGTTCCGTCCGGGAGAAGCGTATACGGCAGCGCCGGTTCGGCCAGTTCGGGAATGGTGTCACACTCACCTGCCGCGAATGCACGCATCCGGCGCTGTGCGGTATCCAGCCGCGCGGCAACGCCTCCCAAACGACCGTCGATCACTTCAAAGCCGTGCGGTTTGTTGGTGGCGTTCCAAAGCGAAAGCCAGGCGAGGCGCAGCGCTTCCACCGCGCCGATGGTCTCCGTAAGGCCGTCCGCAAGTTGTTTTGCCAGTGCTGTATCATGGCTGACGACAGCCTGTGAGGCTTGTTCATGCCAAACGCATTTTTTTGTAAGAACGTCTGCCAGCATCGCATAAAACTGCCACAGCGGGGCGAACGCGCCGCCCTCGGCCGCATAGGCTTCATAACGCGGAGTCAGAGCGGCGTAATGGCGGGACAGCGCAAAGCCCTGGGTGTCTTTGGTAAACAGCTGGACCAGCGGGTCCTGATACAGCAGCATTTTCGCGGCGTTCACCGGGCGGAATTCGCCCGAGCGCATGCCTTCCATATGATTGAACAGCGTCAGGTCCCAGAACGCCCGGGCGTCCGCCTGGCAGCAGACGCGCATACGCTGCGCCAGCCATTCATCCTCAAAGGAGCCGTGGTAGGTAAATTCGGCAAACATCTGCATGCCCAGCAGGGCGGTGTAGAGGTTTGCTTCTGCGCCGTTGTCGCCCCAGGCTGTGGCGAACACGAGAGGGACCCCGGCCTTGCGGCAGGCGGAGAGGCCGGCCAGCGTGGCGGTGCGCGTTTTGTCGTAATCGGGCGCAGGGCCGCACCAGGTCCAGATACCGCCCGCGAACACCGTGGGCGCATGCAGCGCATCGTGCTTTTTCAGCTGTTCGTCGTATTCCGCCTCGCGCATATGGTAGTAATCCCAGTAGACAAGCTCCACGCCGGGAACCACTGCATCCACGGCCTGCTGAGAGGGCATCGGCCCGTCATAATATCCGTTGGTGGGGGATTCCAGGCGAAAATACATATCGCTCCACATCATGGGAGAAAGGCCCAGTTCGTTTACGATATCCAATACGCGCTTCAAATGACGGCGCAAAATATCATAGGGCTTTTCATAGCCGTGCAGACGCAGATGAGCGCCCATGCCCACGCCATGAGCTTCGTCCATACCGATGTGGATACGTTTGGAGCGGTAGGGCGCGCTGGCGGCAGTGAGAATCTGCCGAAGAAAGGAATAGGTCTCCTCGCTGTCCGCTAAAAGTACTTCGTCGTTGTCCTGCAGGCGCCGCATCGCGGGCCAGTGCAGCGCACGGTTCAGATGTCCCAACGTCTGCACGCAGGGACAAAGTTCAATGCCCAGCATATCGGCATAGTCATCCAGAGCGTGCAGCTCCTCGTAGGTATAACGGCCGCGCTGGTAGCCAAAATAGGGCTGGCCGGGAACCTCGTAGGTATCCTCGGTGTACATCATACCCAGGTTCATGCCCATCAGCGCCATCTTGCGCAAAAAGCTGCGGAGCGTATCGGGCCGCAGTACTGCGTTGCGCGAGGTGTCGAACATCATGCCGACCGTCTCAAAGCAGGGCTCTTCCCGGATATCGCAAGCTGCCAGCGGACGGGGCAGCAGGCTGAGCGCACGGTAGAACTGGATGGGCTGCGCCCACTCTATGGTGACGGATGCTCCGTCGCAGCAAACGGCAAGGGCTGCGCCCCGGTGCCCACGCACAGGCACCCCTTCCGCCGCGGGTACCATGCCGAGTTCCGGCGCAAGGGCGGCCAGTGCATCGCTGCAGCGGGCGGGAAGATCGCCGGAAAGCGCAATTTTCAGGTCCATATTCATCTCTCCCAATTTTGACAATTTTAGGCCAGAGGCATCTCTAGGATACGCTCCAGTTCACGCTGGTACAACCGGTTCGGATAGCTGCGGGATTCAAAAAACAGTTCAGCCATTTCCGGGGTCAGCAAGCGGGCGAGGATCTCGCGCAGCTCCGCTTCTATCCTGTGCAGATTGGCATACTGTTTGGGCGCGCGTTCCCGCAGGCAATCCAGTTCCACTTTGCTGTTCGGGAAAAGATCCCCGCGGAACGCGGCAAAATTCACCGAGGCAGCATATTCCTGCCGGTACATGACATCGATGAGACGGGCGGTGTCTTTGTTGCGCGTTACAAGAGGCAGATACTGCCCCATCAATTTGTAGTAATCGTACCGCCGCTCCGCGCCCGTTGTCAACTCAATTTTATACGCTCCGTGGTAAACGCCCATAAAGCGTTCCAGAAAAGCCGCGCTGTTTGCGCGCAGGTTCCAGCAGCGGTCCGCGGCGTAGAAAGCCGTGTAGCGGCTCGTCTCGAACAGTCCATAAGGATTGCCGAAGGAGAAGGTGCTGCACCAGTTGGTGTTTACCATGCCGTCGCAGCGGCTTTGAGCGATCAGTTCACACCAGGCGTCCACATTGCGCAGGCGTTGTTCGATGCAGGGATAATTCTGCATACCGCAGCGATCGCTGGCGCGGATAGCGCAGCAGGGCAGCGTTTTTATGCCATGGGCGTGCAGAGTTTCCATCAGGCGCGGCGCAACGATGTTCACACGGTCGGGGCTGTACAGCCAGATGGCCACCACGATGTTTTTGTTGATGAGAGCGAGTTCGTCATAGTTGCCTGCTTCGCCCATATCGCCGTCTTTCCACACGTTGGCCAGCATGTCGTGCCACACGATGGGCGTTTTGCCCAGAGAGAGGACCTTTTCCGCCAGACGGTTGATGAATTCAATGGCGATGCGTCCGCGGCTTTTGCCGCTGGCCCTGCATTCCGGGCTTTGGCCCAGGCTCCACACTTCGTCGCAGCCCAGGTGCAGGTACCGGCTGTCCGGGTGCAGGCGCGCTGTTTCCTCGATCAAAGAGGCCGCCAGCTCAAACGAGCCTTCCCGAAGCGGACACATCTCGCCGGGAGCCTCCGGCAGTTCGCGCAGATGCTGGTACTCCGGCAGCTTGAGCGCATACTCCAAATGGCCGAAGCTCTGCTGCAGCGGGATCACATCGATAAAATGGTCGTGGGCCGTTTTCAAAAGCAGCGCATGCTGCTCCGGCGTCAGAGCATCCAGCGGATGACAGAATTCCTTCCGGCTGCGGGGCAGCTTATCTTCGTATTCGATCACCAGCGTGTTCAGCTTATACCGGGCCATTTCCTCCACATATTTCAAAAGATTCTCGAACTTTGGAAACAGGCCGCGCATATCCAGATAATCGCTGCGCATCGCCAGTTCAGGCCAGTCGTTGATCTCCATCGCGGGATGCTCCGGCATTTCCAGATACTGGCGCAGCGTCTGTATACCGTAAAACAACCCCGGCGCATCATGAGCGGCAAGTTGAACGGCGGGGCCGCGCACATTCAGTAAGTATCCCTCCGGACGCCGTACGGGACACTCGGGGGCAAAGCTGTTTTCCGAATACAGCGCGAAAGGCCCCTGTTCCGTGCGCACATGTTCAAACAGTTTCCCGGCAGCCAGCACCAGCCGCTCGTCCGGCTGCGGCATGCAGAGCACAACAGGCGTTTCCCGCCCAATGTCCGCGCTTCCGGTCAGACAGATGCACCGCTGGGGCTGGGGGATGAAAAACAGGTTCATGATCTTATACCTCCGTCAGAAGCTGGGCGCTCTCGCGCTCCAGATAAAGCACCGCACCAGGGCAGGTGCGAAGGATGGATGCCGGGCACGCGGTGGAGACAGGCCCTTCCAGAGTGTCGCGGACAGCTTTTGCTTTGGTGGGCGCGGGAACGATGCACAGATGATGCTTTGCGCCGGCCAGCGTGGGTACTGTCAGTGTCAAGGCGTGGGTGGGCACCTGGCCGATATCAGCAAAGCATCCGTCGTGTACCTGCTGGTTGCGGCACACTTCGTCCAGGGCGACAACCTTTACCGCGGCCGGATCGTCGAATTCCGCCACAGGCGGGTCGTTGAAAGCGATATGGCCGTTTTCACCGATGCCCATGAATACAATGTCGATTGGCGCCTGTGCCAGCAGCCCGGCGTAGCGGCTGCATTCGGCCTCAACGTCGGGCGCGTTGCCGTTCAGATAGCATACTTGGCCAAAGGGCAAACGGTCGAACACGCGGGCGCGCAAAAAGTTGCCGAAGCCTTGGGGCGCCGCTGCATCCAGGCCCACATATTCATCCATGTGGAATGCGGTAACGCGTTTCCAGTCGATATCCGGCGCGGCGCACAGTGCTTCCAGAAATTCATTCTGAGAAGGAGCGGCGGCAAATACGGCGCGCACGGTGTCCTGCTGCGCCAGCAGACGGCGCAGCAGAGCAGCCCCGTCCCTCGCGGCCGCCGCGCCCATTGCGGTGCGGTCGGCATAGATGCGGACGGCAAGAGAATCCTTGCAAAAAGAACGGACAGGTTCCATGGTAAATTTCCTCCTTGGGGCGGTCAGCCCTTAACAGCGCCGATCATGACGCCTTTGACAAAGTATTTTTGCAGGAACGGATACACGCACATGATGGGCGCGATGGACACCAGAACAGTAGCATATTTCAGCGATTCTTCCACGACAAGCACGTCGCCCACGCCCACGGTGGCATTGTTGGACGAACCGGCCGACAGCAGCTCGTGCAGGATGAGCTGCAAAGAGAACAGATCGGGGTCGTTCAGATAGATGAACGGAATGAAATAGGCGTTCCAAAGGCTCACGGCATAGTAAAGGCCGATGGTGGCAAGCACCGCCTTGGAGGTGGGAAGCACCAGGCGGAAGAAAACGCCCGCGTCCGTAAGCCCGTCCACTTTGCCGGATTCCTCTATCTCAGAGGGATAGTTGTCAAAGAAGCTGCGCATGACGATAAAATTCCAGGTGGACACGGCGCCGGGCAGAATCACGCCCCAGATGGTATCCAGCAGCCCGTAGCTTTTCACTACCAGATAGGTGGGGATCATGCCGCCCTGGAAGAACATCGTGAATACGATCATCATGGAAAAGAACTTGTGGCCGATCATGCGCTTGGCGCTCAGCGCGTAAGCGCCCATGGCCGTGATGCTCAGAGAGATGGTGGTGCCCAGCACGGTGTACAGGATGGTGTTGCCGTAGGAACGGAAAATACGGTCGTCCTCGAACACATAGCCGTAGGTTTTGGCTGTGAAGCCCTTGGGCCAAAGCCCTACTTTGCCCTGCATGACGTAAACGTCCGACGAGAACGAGACCGCCAGCATATGGATCATCGGCAGCAGGATAAGCAGCACGACAATGATCATAAAGATATATAGAAAGAAATCAAAAAGTGAAAAACGGAATTTCTTTTTTGTCAACATTTAAAAGCCCCTCCTTCAGCATCAGAAAAGCCCGGTGTCGCTGAACTTTTTGGAGAAATAGTTCGCAGTGACAAGCAGGACGAGGTTGATGATCGAACTGAACAGGCCGATGGCCGATGCGTAGCTCATATTGCCGGATACCATGCCCTGCCGGTAAACATAAGTAGCGATGATGTCGGAGGTCTCGTAGATGGCGGGAGAATACAGGAGCAGCACCTTTTCGAGGCCGACTTCCAGAATGGAGCCCACGCGCAGGATCAGCATCGTCGCCACAGTGGGGGCGATGCAGGGCAGCGTGATGGACCAGATCTGGCGCAGACGGGAGGCACCATCCAGCTTGGCGGCTTCATAATACTGCGGGTCCACATTACTGATAGCAGCCAGATAGACAATGGCGCCCCAGCCCAATGTCTGCCAGACTTCGGATGCCACATAAATGGTGCGGAACCAGGCAGGACTGGACAAAAAGTTGATGGCTTCTCCGCCGAACATTGTAATGATGGTATTGATAATGCCGCGGATGGGGGAGAGGAAGCTCACAAGCATGCCGCAGACGACCACGGCAGATAAAAAGTGCGGCATATAGCTGATGGTTTGGACAAACTTTTTGAACCGGGTACGGGTGACCTCGTTCAGCGCCAGAGCAAAGATAATGGGGAACGGGAAACACCATACAAGGGAATACACGCCCAGAAACAGCGTGTTGCGGATGATGCGCCAGGCATCCGGGTTGGAGAAAAAGTTTACATAGTGCTTCAGCCCCACCCAGTCGCTGCCCATAAAGCCGATAAAGGGCTTAAAATCCTTAAATGAGATCAGCACGCCCCACATGGGAACATATTTGAAAAGGATGTAGTAAATCAGGCAGGGCAGGAACAGCAGGAGCAGATAGCGGTCCCTGTAAACGCGCTGCCAGAACGTTTTTTTGTGGTGGCCGTCGGCCAGCGGGGATGCCGCCTTACGGCGGAAAGAAAAACGGCGTTTTGCTGTGGTGGAAGTGCTTGTCACACAGATGACCCCCTTTTAGTGATAGAGTAGCTCGATGGTGCGCACGATGGACGCTCCGTAAGTGCCGTCGCAATACAGGATACGTCCGGCGCGCACGCCGGAAATGAAGTCTGCCCATTGCGCTTCAAATGCGTTGGGATAACTGCTGGTATCGACGGTTTCATAGCCGCTGCCGCAGGTGACCGACAAGTCGCTGCCGGTGTGAAGACGCAGGGAGCCATTGGCAAAAAACAGCATCGTTTCGTCGATGGGCACCACGGAATAGCCGCACAGGGAAATGGAAGCGCTGATACCGCTGCTGGTGCGCAGCAGCATCTGCGCGCTGCCGTCCACATCGGTGCCGGGCTGCAAATAGGTGCAGCTTCCCGTGGCCCATGCGATATCGCTTTGCGTCAGATAACAAATCTTATCCAGGGAATGGGCGGCATAATTTATGGAGATGCCGCCCCCAGCCATCGCTTTTTCCAAAAACCAGCGCGGACGGCCGGGCTGAAAATAGTTGTTGGTGCGCAGATCGCTGATCATGGCAAGCGCGCCAAGCTTTCCGCTCTCAATCAGCGCGCGGGCGGCCCGGTTCTGGGGAATATAGCGCTGCACATGGCCCACCTGCAAAAGAACTCCGTTTTTTTCGCAGGCCTCGTTCATCCGGAGGCAGGAGGCGTAGGAAACGGACATGGGTTTTTCCAGCAGGATATGGATTCCTTTTTCCGCACAGGCCAAAACACATGCTTCATGCAGGCCGTGGGGAAGATTAATGATCACAAGCTCCAGCTTTTCCCGCTCCAGCATTTCTTCATAGCTTTCATAAGCGTGCGCGCCGTAGGGTGCGGCCGCCTGCTGCGCGCGGCCGGGCGCGATATCCGCCACGGCCGCCAGGCGCGTGTCGGGGTGGCCCGCAACAGCGGCCAGATGGCTTGCGCCGATGATGCCGGCGCCGATCATACCAACGGAGAACATAGCGATCCTCGCTTTCCAAAATGAGGGGCCATGCGCGGCCCACGGCGGACGCCGCCTGCGCATGGCCCTTACAAATCAAATTCGGGTAGATTTTTTATGGGTAGGGGGTAACGTCAACCCTGCTGTGCGGCCAGAACGCGGGCGTAGCTGGATTCATGGATGGCTTTTAGCTTATCCAAGCCAAGCGAGTTGACTTCGTCAACATAAGCATCCCAAGTATCAAAACTGCGTTCACCCAGCATAAATTTGGAGATTTGCTCGTTGACGAATGTCTGGATATTAAGACCAATGGTATTAACGACTTCTTGTTCTTCTTCGTTGTATGCCAAAATCGGTTGCTGAGCCAAATCGTAATTGCGGGCTTCCTCAGTGGCAGCACGGCATTCCTCGGTAAATGTGGCAAGCTCGCCATCAAAGTTATACAATTGATAGAAGCCGAATGTTTCCAGACCGGTATTCTGTTTCATGTCTGCTGCAGCAGTGAAATTCTTCCATGTGCGTGTTCCATCGGCGGCCTCATTGTAAAGCTCATCGGGTCTGCCCCATGTCAAAAGCTCTCGGCCCTCATCAGAATACATCCAGTCAATATACGCGAGCACCTCATCAAGGTGTTTGGTTTGGCTGGATACGACGAACCCATAAACGCCTTTGGCGGAGAAAGCAAATTTATCAACACCCTTTTCGCCGAAAGCAGGCGGAGCCATATATGCAAAGGTGAAATCCGGGTCGGTTTCGCGCATTGATGAGTTGAAAAAGTCAATGCGGCTGAGGTAGTCGATGGTGATGAAGGAATCGCTGTTAGCAATCACGTCTTGCCAGCCTTTTGTGTCTATGGTAAGGAAGTTAGGCAGCAGCAGGCCTTCTTCATAAAGCTTATTGTAGAATTCCAGCATTTCTTTGAATTCGGGAGAAGTTGGGCCGAAAGACCATTCACCGGAATCATAATCGTAGCCAAGGAATCGGTTGTCACCGGTATCAATAAATGTAGTGCCCCAAGATGGCGCAATCATATTTAACTGGGTCAATGCACCTGCAAAAGAACGGAATGCAAGAGGATAGCTGTTGGGATAAGCTTCCTTCAATTTGACGAGAACATCGTAGAATTCATCTTTGTTAGTGGGAGCCTCTAAGCCAAGTTCTTCGAATACGTCGGCGCGATAGAGCCAGCCCCGGCGATTTGTTTCGTCAACACCCTGCTCGGGGAATTGATACAATGCACCGTCGGCGGACATAAAGTTCAGCGCGTACTGCGTATTTTCTTCGTACCAAGCTTTAAAGTTTGGCATTTGATCGATATAATCCAGAATGTTGATAAATGCTCCTTGCGGGCCATACTGCTGCACAGCCGCATTGCCAACCAAATAAATCAGGTCGGGCAGTTCGCCGGAGGCCATGGTCAAGTTCAGCTTTTCAGAAAAACCTTCGGTGTCCACGCTGGTGATGTTAAAATCGACATTGGTATATTCTTTTACGAGGTCGATAACATACCAATCGTCCTGAAATGGCCAGCTTGCATGAGAGGGAATCAACATGGAAAAAGTGACAGGCTCGGAAAATAGAGGGCCGCTTTCGGAATTGGAAACGGAAGCAGAGGCAGAAGAAGAGGAGCCGGGCGCCGCTGCGCTGGAGGACCCGGAGGAACAGCCGGCGAACAGGCTTGTTGCCAGGACGGCAGAGCAAAGAAGCGCGATGCCCTTACGAAAATGTTTTTTCATATCGGTTTCATCCTTCCTTTTCAAAATGATGTATTTTTTGTTGCCGGGGATACGACGCGTTGTCCACGCCTTTATCTTAACGGTGCTGGGTGCTGAAATCAATTTTCATTTCAAACGATTTTCTCAAAATACGCCGAAAGCAGGTAAAATCGAATGATTTGAAAAAAATCAAATCAAGAGGCGACAAAGCAGACTGGGGGGAGGAGGGCTGATCAGCCCTCCTGCAAAGCCAGAACGCGCGCATAGCTGGATTCATGAACCGCTTTCAGATCTGCGAGGCCCAGCGCCTCAACCTCTGCGACGTAGCTGTCCCATTCGTTAAAGCTGCGTTCGCCCAGCAGGAATTTGGATACCTGTTCGTCCACAAACGTCTTGACGTTGGTGCCGACCGTGTTGACGATGCTTTGCTCTTCATCGTTGAAAGCCAGTACAGGCTGCTGGGGAAGATCATACTTACGGGCTTCTTCGGTGGCGGAGCGGCACTCCGGAGAGAAGGTGGAAAGCTCGCCGTTGAAATCATAGCGCTGATAGAACCCGAATACCTCAAAGCCGGTGGCCTGTTTCATCTCGGCAGCTGTGGAAAATTCTTTCCAAGTGCGGTTGCCTGCGGCATCTTCTGTATACAGGTCACCCGGGCGGCCCCAGGTCAAAAGCTCCCGTCCCTCGTCGGAGTACATCCAGTCAATGTAAGCAAGCGCTTCGTCCAGATGTTTTGTCTGGCTGGAAACGACAAAGCCGAGCAAAACCTTTGCGGAATACGCGAACTGGTTGCCGACATCCTCGTTGAATGCGGGCGGTACCATATAGGCCATCGTGAACTCAGGGCTGCTCTCACGCATGGCTTTGTTGAAGAAGTCGATGCGGCTGAGGTAATCGATGGTGATGAAAGAATCGCTGTTGGCCATTACGTCCTGCCAGCCCTTGGTGTCGATGGTCAGGAAGTTGGGCAGCAGCAGGCCCTCTTTGTAAAGCTTGTTATAAAATTCAAGCATTTCTTTGAATTCGGGAGAAGTGGGGCCGAAGGTCCACTCCTGGGCGTCATAGTCATAGCCAAAGTAGCGGTTGTCGGTGATATCCAAATAATAGGTTCCCCAGGACGGTGCAATCATGTTCATCTGGGCCATGGTTCCGGCGAAGGAGCGGAAAGCCAGCGGGTAACTGTCAGGATAAGCTTCCTTCAGCTTGACAAGGACATCATAAAATTCGTCCTTGTTGGTCGGCATTTCCAGGCCCAATTCTTCGAAAATGTCGGCACGGTACAGCCAGCCGCGGCGTTCGGTTTCTTCTACCCCCTGCTGCGGGAACTGATACAGGCCGCCGTCGGCGGACAGATAGTTGGCGGCATATTGCTGGTTCTCCTCGTACCAGGCCTTGAAATTCGGCATTTTATCAAGATGATCCAGGATGTTAATGAAGGCTCCCTGCGGCGCATATTGCTGCACAGTGGTGTTATCCGTCAGAAACATCAAGTCAGGCAATTCGCCGGATGCCATGGTCAGATTCAGCTTTTCGCTGAACCCGCTGGTATCGACAGCGGTCACTTTTAAATCGACATTGGTGTATTCCTTGATCAAATCAACAACATACCAGTCTTCCTGGAACGGCCAGCTCGCGTGAGAGGGTGTCAGCATGGATAACGTGACAGGCTCGGAAAACAGAGGGCCGCTTTCGGAATTGGAAACGGAAGCAGAGGCAGAAGAAGAGGAGCCGGGCGCCGCTGCGCTGGAGGACCCGGAGGAACAGCCAACGAGCATCCCCGCGGCGATCGCGGCGGAACAAAGAAGCGCAATGCCTTTATGCAAATGCTTTTTCATCGTATCGATCCTTCCTTTTCAAAAAGTTTGTTTTAATTGACGTGATGCATCACCGGTGTCTTTATCGTAACCGCAGAATGTGCTAAAATCAATTTACAATCAAAACGATTTTTATCATCTGCACCGAAAAAAACAAAATCCAATTATTTGATGATAACCCAATTGATTGACGATGGACAAAGCGGATGTGTCGTGACAGGATAATAAAAAGGGACGGCCCGTCGTGACGGGCCGTCCCGGTGCGGCTTACTGCATGGAAAGCTTACGGAGCCTGTATTCCCTTGGCGTCATACCGGTGTATTTTTTGAATTGCCGCAGGAAAGTGTTGACGTTATTGATCCCCACCAGCGCGCCGATATCGCCGATGCGCAGCTTGGGGTCCGCCAGAAGCTCCACCGCTTTCTGAATCCGGAAGAACTGGATGCGGTCGCTCAGGTTCGCTCCGGTCTTGCTTTTATAATAGGTAGACAGATAGCTTTTGGAAAGATGGAGCGCTTCTGCAAGCTCATCCATGGAAAATTCACGCTGATAGTTTTTTTCCAAAAATGCCTGAACGCCTTCGAGAATCGGTTCCTCGGCCCGTGGCTGGGCGGCTGCGCACAAAGCCGCGCTGCGCACGAAGCCGGACATCAGCTCACGGTAATCCTGTGCAGTGTCGCATTGGGGCAGCTCATTGTATACGCTGCCGCTGTTCAGGTTGGGCAGGCCTCCCTCAAGGTGCAGGTCGGACAAGGCTCGCAGCGTAACGTTCGCGATGGCGGAGCCCAACAGGATCATATGAATGCGGCGGATCCCTGCGGAAAGATTTTGCGCGATGATGCGTTCGGCCAACGCCGCGGCTTCGTCCGAATGACCGTCGCATACCAGGGCGCGGAGCTGCTGCTCCATCTCCGAAGGGAAAAAGAACGTGTTCACAACATCCAGCCCCAGCGGCAGGTGCAGAAGCTGGGTGCGGTCTTCCACAACAGCATATTGCGCCGCGTCCAGCACCTGGTCATAGATGGCGGTAAAATCGCCGTCCGCACCCAGCGCGCCGCTTTGGACCACAGTAAAAAATGCAAATTCCCGTTCATTGTCCAGCCGTTGCAGCAGATACTGCATTTGATCGCTAATATCCTGCCGGGCAGCGGGCAGGCTGACCTTGGCCACGAACTGGTTGGGCTCCAGCTGGAAGATCAGTGCCGTGCCGAACAGCAGCGACAGGGTCTGCCGCAGGTTCTCCAGGAGCATATGCGACACGGCCGGCGGCTCGGTGGTGATGATATCCAGCGCACCGTTGCGGTAATGGATACGGAAATAGAGAATATAGAAAACGAGATCCTCGGCACTGGATATCTGGTCCGGCACGTCCAGCTCCACATAAATATTTTTCAATTGGGACTGGAGCAGGAAGCCTGAAAGCGCCGCGTCCTTTTTGGATATCTGCTGTACATACTGTTCGCGCTGGCGCAGCATGGTCTCCACGTTTGCCTGGATATAATGCAGCTCGTCCACCTTGCCGGAGGGCGGCGCATCGCCGCTGGAAAAAAGCTGCAGGATGTCCTGCACGGGATGGAGAACGCGCCACACCGATACGACGGCGATGGCAGCGCCAAAAATCAGCGCCGCCGCCGCGGTGAACAGGCTAAAGTACAGGCTGTTTGTAATCTGGCCCACCACAGTGTTTTTAGGAAGCTGTTTGAGATAGATGAAATCCCCATGAGAAGAAGGGCGCTGGGCCGTATAACCGCCTTCCGGTGCTTCAAACAGCGCGTCCTTCCGCTCTGGCAGCGCGGTGAGCACAGGCTCTTCCTGGGCGGAATACAGCATCCGCCCATCCGTGCTGAAAAGGTAAAAATCTTCCGTCAGATACTGGTCCGCTTCGGCGCAGAGCGCATCAATATCCAAAAACAGCAGCACCATGATGTTGCTGTTCCAGTACGGCTTGAAGGCAACCGGCAGAAGATCGCTGCCGGGCCTGGTTGAAAGAGGGCTGTTGCGGGAAAACGCGGCGGCGGGATAATACCGCTGGGCAAAGGCGGCCAGTTTTTCTTCACGCCAGAAATTCGCGTCATACTGCGTGCTTGTATAATAACGGGAAAAGAACTCGGTATCCAGATAGTTTCCGCTGGATGTAACGACCTTGCTGCTGTTGCGGAAAAAGATGGCGAACGCAGAAATATTTTCGTTGTTGCCCAGATAAAGTTCAGCTTTGTCATACAGGTCCACCAGCTCGTATTCCGATGGATCTCCGGACCTGCTGGCCGTGCGGAAGGCGGGGGTATAGGTCAGGGAGAAATAACTGTTGCGGATATGGGAAAGGCTCTCGTCAAGCCGGGTCACAGCGCTTGTCATCCGTTCGTTGGCGCTGGCTTCCGCTTCGTGGGTCATGGTGTTCAGCAGACGCATGTAGGAGCCGAGATGAAATGCAGAGAGCACGAAGATAGCCGAGAGAAAGCAGGCCATCAATTTAAGGTTCAAGGACAAGTTGCGCCATTTTTTCAAGGGAGGGGCTCCTTTCTGTGTCAAGGTGGGGACGGCGGGCCCGAAGTCATAATTTATTCTTTCATTCTGGTTTTGTTTTGTCAAGGAATTTTTAAAAATGAGGGGGAAGCAGATTTATGAAAACCAGCGTTGCATCCGTTACATTTCGGCGGAAATCCGTTTGTGAGGTGGCGGAGCTTGCCCGCCGCGCCGGGCTCGACGCCATCGAGTGGGGCGGGGACATCCATGTGCCGCCGGGAAACGCCCAGGCGGCGCGTGCGGCGCTGCACTGTACGCGGGAAAACGGGCTCACCGTATCCGCTTATGGCTCGTATTACCGGGCAGGTGCAGAGGAGGATTTCGGTCCCGTGCTGGAAACTGCGCTTTCACTTGGATGCCGTGTGATCCGCGTTTGGGCCGGGCGGCAGGGCAGCGCGCTCTGCACGCAGGAAGAACGGCGCGCCGTGACCGCCTGCCTTGCCCGCGCTGCGGAACGGGCGGCGCAGGCCGGATGCGTGGTAGCGACAGAGTACCATGCCGATACGCTTACGGATACGCTGGCTTCAGCGCTGGCTCTGCTGGGTGAAGCGCCGGGGCTGCGCACGCTCTGGCAGCCGCCTGTTGGCCTTACGGCCGCAGAAAATCTGCACGCGCTGCACGCGCTGGAAGGCCGAGTGGAAAATCTGCACGTTTATCATCGGGACAGAGAAGGCGCCTGCCGCCCTCTGGCGGAGGGAACAGCTGACTGGCACGCCTATTTTGCCGCGGCCCAAAAGGACGGCACACAGCGGTATGCCACGCTGGAGTTCGTGATGGGGGACAATGAGGAACAATTTTTGCAGGATGCCGCGGCGCTGCATGTACTGCTTAAGGAGGAATAAAAAATGCGTATCCGTTTGTATGATGTTACGCGCATAACGCGCACAGGGCTGGTGCCCCACAGCGCCATCGACGCAGAGGACGGTGCGATTACCGCTGTTTACGATACGCTGCCTGCGGAAGAGCCGGGCGTGAGGAGCGTCGACGCAAAGGGCGCATACGCCGCGCCCGGTTTCATCGACATCCATCTGCACGGGGGTGGCGGGGTGGAATTCATGGACGCCACGCCCGAACGGATCCGGGCCGGCTGTGCGGCTCATGCCCGTCACGGCACCACCACGCTGCTGCCCACCACGCTTGCCGCATCGCCGGAACTGACGCTGCGCATGATCCGCGCGGTACGGCAGGCACAGGCCGCCACAACGGAATGCACCATCGCGGGCGTCCATCTGGAAGGCCCGTTCCTTTCGCCCGCGCAAAGCGGGGCTCAAAGCCCGGACGCGCTATCCCTGCCCACGTCGGGGCTGTGGGACAGGCTGCTGGACGAATGGCCCGGCGGCGTGCGTATCATGGGCGCAGCGCCCGAGCTGCCCGGCGCAATGGCCTTGGGCGAGACGCTGCGGGCCCGCGGCGTCGTGGCGAGCATTGCTCATTCGGACGCTGATTACGAGACCTGCCGCCGGGCGCTGGCGTGCGGCTTTACCGATATCACCCATATTTATTCCGGCTGTTCCATGGTGCACCGCAAAAACGGCTACCGCTTCGGCGGCGTGGTGGAGGCGGGGCTGCTGGAGGACGCATTCACCGTTCAGGTCATCGCAGACGGTAAGCATCTGCCGCCGGAGCTGCTGCGGCTGATCGTCAAATGCAAGGGTGCAGACCGGATATCGCTCATCACAGATGCGCTGTTCGCTGCAGGAAGCGATTTGCCGGACGGCTCGGTGCTGCGGCAGGCCAACGGCATGGAAACGGTTTTGGAGGACGGCGTGATGAAGCTGCCGGACCGTCAGGCGTTTGCAGGCAGCGTCGCCACAATGGACCGTCTTGTGCGCAATATGGTGCATCTGGCGGGGGTGCCATTATGGGATGCGGTGGCGATGGCCACGGCCACGCCGGCCAGAGTGATCGGCCTGGCGGACAGGAAGGGGAGCCTTGCGCCGGGCTTTGACGCGGACATCGTGCTGATGGACAAGCAGCTGAACGTGAAAGCCGTTATGGCACGCGGACAGTTTGTTGAATAGAGAGAGGGGAACGACGGAAATGTGGACGGAAGAAAGACTGAACAAAATGCTGACGACGCCGA
>OGXS01000274.1_pt1 | contig 52651 bp, 51 predicted proteins | sample 1576371 | NCBI WGS metagenome assembly OGXS01 (sample SAMEA3541475, study PRJEB24748) | human gut metagenome | biome: human gut; feature: human-associated habitat; material: faeces | place: China | collected 2012
CTCCGTCCGTCGGCGTTTCCTCTACGCCTGTCAGCACGCCATCCTCCAGCACGCCCGACTTGATGTATGTCCCTCCGATGTCGATACATGAGATTTTCATTTGTTCACTCCTTGCCGTTCCGGCGCAGATGCGCCGTTGCTGTAAGTCCGCATTGCGGCTTCTCCGCTCAATAAGCGCCGCAGCCCACCGGGCACCGGCTTTTTCGTGTGCGGTTCATGAACCCTGGTATGCAGGGCGTTCCCAATGCAAAAAGCCCCGGTGCAGGGCAGGGCCGCCGCCCGTGCCCTGCGTCCGGGACTGGAAGGGGGAGCGTTATAAAGCGGCAGCGCGCTCAATGGCCGCGTCTATCATCGCCGCGCATTTTTCTACCTGGGGCATATCTTCAGGCCCGAGGCCCGGCAGCGGCGCGCGCACGCCTCCCAGAATCAGGCCCTCGCGCAGGCGAAGAATTTCCTTCATTACCGCATACAGGTTACCGCGGCAGGCGCACATGGCGTAGATGATCGCATCAATATCATACTGGACGGCACAGGCTTTTTCAACCTCGCCTGTTCGCAAAAGCGCATCGGCCTTCAAAAACAGCTCCGGCATCACTGCATAGGTGCCGCCGATACCGCCGTCCGCACCCATCGTGCGCCCGCCCACAAACTGTTCATCGGGACCGTTGAACACCACGAAGCCCTCGCCGCCCGCAGCCTTGAACATCTGGATATCCTGCACCGGCATGGAAGAATTTTTTACAGCCGCGACACGGGGATTTTTGCGCATCTCCTCAAACAGGGGCATCGTCAGCGCCACACCCGCAAGCTGCGGGATATTATAAATCACAAAGTCGGTGTTGGGTGCGGCGTTGCTCATCGCGTTCCAGTAATCGGCGATGGCGTATTCCGGCAAGTGAAAGTAGATGGGCGGAATGGCTGCGATGGCGTCTACTCCCAGGCTCTCGGCATGGCGCGCCAGTTCCACGCTGTCCCGCGTGTTGTTGCACGCCACGTGTGCGATGACCGTGATGCGCCCTTTGGCTACCGCCATCACATTTTCCAACGTGCGCTTGCGGTCGTCTACGCTTTGGTAAATACATTCGCCGGATGAGCCGCCCACATAAACGCCTTTGACGCCTTTTCGAATCAGATGCTCTGCAAGCGCGCGCACCCGTTCGGGGCTCACCTCGCCCGCGTCGTCATAACAGGCATAGAACGCGGGGATGACGCCGCAATATTTTTCAGGCTCTCTCATGAAAATCGTTCCTCTCTCAATGGGGCGGCACAGGGCAAACAGCGCGCCGCCGGATATGTGCAGGCGGCCGTCATCCCTTGACGGCGCCCATGGTGATGCCCTGCGTAAAATACTTCTGGAAGCAGATGAATACTGCAACGATGGGTACCGCGCCCAATGTGGCGCCCGCCATCATCAGCCCGTAGTTCGTCGCGAACTCCGATTGCAGCCGGGCAATGCCCAGTGAGACCGTGATGGCATCGCTGCTTTTGAGCATGATGAGCTGCATAAAATAATCGTTCCAGGTATTGACGAAGGTGAAGATGGCAAGCGCCCCTACGCCGGGCTTGACGATGGGCAGCACGATATCCCAGAAGGTGCGCAGTTCGCCCGCGCCGTCGATTCTCGCGGCCTCCAGAAGCTCGGAGGGCAGAGTCTCGGAAAACTGTTTCATCAAAAATACGCCGAACGGCCAGCCGACCGTGGGAAAGATGACGGCCCATGAGGTATTGTACAGCCCGATGGCCGCCATAATGCGCACCAGGGGCACCATCACCACCTGCTTTGGCAGTGCCATGGCGCATACGAAAAGGGCAAAAATGAATTTTGCGCCCGTAAATCGCTTTTTCGCCAATGCATAGCCCGCCAGCGAAGCGGTAAAGCATGTCAGCAGCGTGGCCATGGCGGCCTGGAACACACTGTTCCACAGCCAAAGGCCCGCCGGGTTTTTAAACAACTTGACATAGTTTGCCACCGTGGGCTCCGCAGGGAACCATTGAGGCGGCAGCTGGACCGTCGCCGTTTGCAGCTTAAACGAGCCGGTCACGATCCAATACAACGGGAAGATGAAGGTGAAAGCCAGCAGGCACAGCGCCGCCCACGCAAAAACTGTATAGGCTTTTTTATTTTTTTCCATTGCGCTTTCCCCTCCTTAATATTCCACGCCGGTGTTCATCGTTTTGAACTGCAGAACACTGAACAGCGCAATGATAATGGCCAATACCACACCTACGGCGTTTGCATACCCATAACGGTACAGCGTGAAAGCATTGGTATATAAGTAATACATCACCGTGTCGGTGGAATGCTGCGGTCCGCCGGAAGTGAGCAGTTGGATGAGTGCGAAACACTGAAAGCTGTTGATGGTGGTAATGATGGCCACATACAGTGTCGTAGGCATGACGGAGGGCCATTTGATCTTCCAGAAGGTCTGCAGCTTGGTGGCGCCGTCTACCTCGGCGGCTTCCACCAGGGATCGGTCCACGTTGCCCAATGCCGCTACGTACAGCACAATGGGCTGCCCCACCGAAGTGGTGAACAGGATGAGGATAATGCACCAGATGGCAAAACGCGCGTCGCCGAGCCACATGATATTCTGATCGATGACCCCCAGAGATTTGAGGGCCCAGTTAAAAATACCGTTATAAGCATCGAACATCCATTTCCACACGACCACGACCGCCACGGTGCCCGTGACCGCGGGCAGATAGAACACACAGCGAAAAAACGAACGCGGCGCCTCGTGCATCGGCGTGATGGCGGAAGCCACCCACAGCGAAAACGCGGTGACGGTGGGAACCGCAACTACAACGATGAGCAGCGTATTGAGCAACGCACGGTAAAATGTGGGCGTAGTGAATAGCTCTGCGTAGTTGCGCAGGCCCACGAAAGTCTCCATGGAAACCGGGGTCTTCATGGTGTAATCAAACAGGCTCGTAACAAAGCCTGTGAGCATGGGAATGATGATAAAGCAGCAGAAAAACAGCAGTGCCGGCAGCATGAAAAGATAACCGACGATGTTGTCGTGGCGGCGCAGTGCGTGGCTGCGTCCATCCGCCTTGCCCGGATTGCGGTGCGCCATAAAAAAATTCCCCCTTTTACCAGTTGAGCCGGCCCTTGAAAACGGGAGGCCGTGCGGAAAAAAATGTGCCGTTGTGCGCGGCCGCGGTATGCAGAAAGCGAACCAAACCTTTGTATGCGGTCCGGTTCGCCTTCGCACATCCGCCGCGCAGCCCCGCCGTCAGCGGGACCGCGGCGTCCGGTTTGCGGTTTATGCCATACCCGCGTTGGAATTTTCCACGTAGGCGTTTACAGCAGCGGTGACGTCGTCGCCATTGGTGACAGCCTGCAGCATGTTCCACCATTCGGTGCGCATGTTGGCAAAACCGTCCATAGTGTTGTAATACGGAGCGTAATATTTCGTCCAGCCGGACAGCAGCTTATACTCTTCATTTCCCGCATACAGGTCGCCGAAACTGGCGCGCACGGGAAATGCGCCGGTGCGCACAACGTTCTTCGGGCCCCAGGTCTCGTCGTCGCATACAAATTTGATAAACTCTTTCGCCGCGGCAGCTTTCGTGTCATCGCCGTTGTCGAACACACAGAAGCCGTTGACCAGATACTCCAGCGCGGGCACGCCGTCGTCGGAGGGGAACGGCAGGGAAAGCGTGGTGATAGCGTTCTCATCCAGCGTGGCCTGGTTCACAAGCTGCGTAGAGGTACCCCAGCAAAGTGTAAAAGAGGTGCTGCCTGTCTTGAACAGCTCGATATCGCTGCCTCCGTTGTAGGCAACGCCGTTGCCCAAAAGGCCGTCCTGAATCCACTTCTGCGCAGTTTCCAGGCCCTTGACGCCAGCTTCGCTGTTCATGGTATACTCGGTCATGTCCGCATTGGCAATTTCGGCTCCGTACAGATTGCTGATGAAGGCCCGGGTGCCCTGGTCCCCGCCCTGGCCCTGGCAGAACAGTGTGCCGGGATTCACACCGGCCTCGTGCAGAGCCTTCAGCGCTTTTTCAAAGTCCTCAGTAGTCCAGGTGCGGTCGCCCTCCTGGTTGACAAACTCAAGAGCGCCGGCTTCTTCCCACTGCTTCTGGTTGATGACCATATAGAACGGAGCGGAGCTGATGGGATACATGTAGGCGGTGCCATTGCCCTTGCATGCATTGACCAGCGCGTCGTTATTCACATCTTTGACGAATTCATCGGTAAACAGATCGTCCAGAGACACCAGCTTGCCATTCTTGCCGTATTCGATGATGCGGCCCGGGGCGTCGAACAGCACGTCGGGGGCCGCATTGCCCTCGATGGCGGCCGTGATGGCGTCCGGCCCGGAGGTGAAGTCGATGGTCTCGAGGTTCACCTCGATGTTGGGATACTTTTCGTTGAACGCTTCAATGATCTTCTGCTCGTAAGTGCCGGCGGGATCATCGGCATTTTCCTGCCCAAAGGTAGGGAACGCCCACCAGGTAATCTCTGCGGTCATCTGGGTGGGGTCGTCCGACGGGGAAGCGGAAGAAGAAGCGGCCGGGACCGACGTAGAGACGGGTGCGGAAGAGGATGTGCCGCTTGCATTACAGCCGGCAAAAATGCCGACGGACAGAACCAGCGCGAGAGCGACGGCGAACAGCTTTTTCATAGTGGTCCTCCTGTTTTTGATATATTGGGGACGGCGCGCACCGCGTACCGGTACCTGCGGGGCGCGTCCTGTCCTGCTTCGTCCTCATAGTACCATTTGTGAAAAACATTTTCAATCTGCTTTTGTAATGAAAATCTTTTCGTTTTTTGTGCATCGTGCCAAATTCTTACAATTTGATGAAAAGCTCTTGTGTGTTTTCCTTTCGTATGCTTATAATTAAAGAAAGCATAAATGAAAAAGATTTTCATTTTTAAATCTGAAAAGGAGGCGCCCCGTGGAATATAAGGACGTATTGGATACGATGACGGGTGAATACAACAACCTCACGAAATCCGGGCGGAAGGCAGCGGACTACATCTTCGCGCACCGTGTGGAGGCACAGTACATGTCCATCACGGCGCTGGCGGAGGAATGCGGCGTAGCCGAGGCCACGATCTCACGGTTTTGCCGTACGCTGGGCTTTTCCGGTTACAATGATTTCAAGCTGGCCCTTGCAAAGGCCAGCGGCGCCCCGGCGGCGGATGACGAGGTCGGCATCTATGGAAAGGTCCTGCCGGAGGACAGCATTACCGACATGTGCAAAAAGCTGTATGCCACGAACGTGGCGGCCATTGGCCAGACGCTGGCGCAGATCGACGAGGAGAACGTGGGCCGGGCAGTGAAATATCTTTCCGCCGCACAGCGGGTCTACTGCTTCGGACAGGGGGGAAGCCTGGTCATTGCCATGGAGGCATGGGCGCGTTTCATTACAGCCGCACCCCAGTTCCAGTGCATCGAGGACTCCCACATGCAGGCCATGGCCGCGGCGCTCTCCACGCCGGACGATGTGATTCTGTTTTTTTCCTATTCCGGCGCGACAAAGGATATGCTGGATGTGCTGCGCCCGGCGCGCAGACGCGGCGCAAAGATCATCCTGGTGACGCATTTTGCAAAGTCGCCTGCCGCTGCGATGGCAGATGTGACCCTGCTGTGCGGCTCCAAGGAGGGGCCGCTGCAATCCGGTTCCGTGGCTGCAAAGATGGGTCTGCTGTTCATCATCGACGTACTGTTCAATGAATTTTGCCGCACCAATCCCGCCCTGACGGAGGCGAACCGCGAGGCTACGGCAGGAGCCATTTCAGCAAAGCTGCTGTAAGCACAGAACGAAAGGGATGTGACTGTGATGGATTATGAAAATATCACCGAGCGCCGTATACTTGTATTTGGAGATTCAAACACGTATGGATACGACCCGGAGCGGGACGGCCGTTATGGGGAAACAGAGAGATATCCGTGCCGTATACAGGCTTTGCTGGGGCCGGGCTGGACCGTGATCGAGGAGGGCCTGCCGGGCCGTACCGCGGTGTTTGACGACCCCGTCACCGAAGGGCTGTGCGGCCTTTCCTACCTTACGCCCTGTATGATGAGCCATGCGCCCTTGGATACACTGGTGGTGATGTTGGGAACAAATGATACGAAGGAACGGTTCGGATGCAATGCCTATCTCATTGCACAGGGCATTGGACGCCTGTTGAAAAAGGCTGCCGATACCGATGCATGGCGTGATAAACCCGATATATTGGCTGTATGCCCTGCGCCTATTGTGCCCGCATACGAGAGTCTGGTCTTCCGCAACGCTTTGGGTGGCGGATGTGCGGAAAAGGCTGCCGCTCTGGCACAGGAACTGGAGCCCGTGGTTCTGCAGCTGGGCGCGCGCTTTCTGGACGCAGGGCGCGTGCCCGGCGTGGAAGTGCATCCGCTGGACGGCATACACCTGACGCGGAGCGCGCATGCGGCATTGGCCCAAGCGCTTGTAGAGGTACTGAAAACGTGATAAAATGAGGGCGGACAAGATCCGTCCTTATTTTTTGCGGCCGGCTGCGGACGTGTTATTTTTACAGCGTTTTTGTTTTGCGGACACGTCTTCATGCTGTATGATGGATCTGAAAAACGATCGGAATGAAAAAGAAACGGAGTATTCCTGTGAAACTGGACAAACTGACTGTACTGAAAATCTTGGGCATCGCGGGTGCGGCGATATTCTTTTACTGGGCCCTGCAAAACCTGTCGCTGCTGGCGGACGCGGCGGGCTGGCTGCTTAATATCCTGTGGCCGCTTCTCCTCGGCTTCTGCATGGCGTTCGTGCTGAACATCCCAATGCGCTTTTTTGAACGGCACCTTTTGAAGAATCCAAAAAACAAACGCGCGGCGGCGCTGCGCCGTCCGCTGTGCATCCTCCTCTCGCTGCTGGCCATCATTGTTATTTTGACGGCGGTGTTCGCCTTGGTGGTGCCGGAGCTGCTGAGTGCGTTCGCGGTGCTGGGAGAGGCCATCCCCGAGTTTTTGACGGCCGCGCAGAAGTGGGCGCTGGAAGGGGCCGACCGGTTCCCGCAGGCGGAGCAATGGCTGGCTTCGCTGCAGATCGACTGGAATGAAACGGGCAAAAAGCTTCTGAGCTACGTTACCGAAGGCGCGGGCAATCTGCTTGGCGGCACGGTATCGGTGCTGTCGGGCATCGTGGGCGGCGTGTTCAACGCCATCATGGCGTTCATCTTCGCGCTGTATATCCTGCTGGGCAAGGAGAAGCTGAAAAGCCAGACGGCCCGTGTGTGCGTGGCGTTTCTGCCGCGCAAATGGGCGGACAGCCTGTTCTTTGTGGCCAATATGGCCAGCCGCACGTTTGCGAAATTCGTTTCCGGCCAGTGCACGGAGGCGTGCATTCTGGGCACGCTGTGCTGGCTGGGCATGTCGCTGCTGCGGCTGCCCTATGCGCCCATGATCGGCGCGCTGGTGGGCATTACGGCGCTCATTCCCATCGTTGGCGCCTGGGTGGGCCTCATTGTGGGCGCATTCATGATCGGGATGGAGAGCCTGACGCAGGCGCTGATCTTCGTGATTTTCCTGCTGGTGCTCCAGCAGGTGGAGGGCAACCTCATTTATCCCCGTGTGGTCGGCTCCTCAGTTGGGCTTCCGCCCATCTGGGTGCTGGCCGCCGTCACGGTGGGCGGCAGCCTGTGGGGCATTGCGGGCATGCTGTTTGCGGTGCCGGTGTGCAGTATCCTGCACGCGCTGCTACGCTTGGGCGTGCACCGCCGCCTGGAGGCGCAGGCTGCTGCCGGGGCCTCTGTGCCTGCGCCGACGCCGGAGGAGAAAATGTGACTGAACCAGAAAAGCGCCGTTCCGCCGGAACGGCGCTTTTTTCTTGCGTATATACTACAAGAATGGTATACTATAACCCATCGGCGGCCCGTCCGGGCCGGAGTTTTGGAATAAAAGAAGAAACGTGCCGCGGGAAAATCGCCCGCCGCGCGGGAGGAGGGGTTTGAATGGGCCTTTTGGCGGACGCGAAGTCCATGCTGAAAAAAGATCCGGCTGCACGCAGCCTGGCCGAAGTAATGCTGCTGTATCCGGGCTTTCACGCGCTGGTGTTCTACCGGGTGTCGCACTGGTTTTACAAGCACGGACGGTTGTTCTGTGCCCGTATGGTCAGCCAGTGGGGGCGGGGCTTCACCGGCATCGAGATCCATCCCGGGGCCACCATCGGAGACGGCCTGTTCATCGACCATGGCGCGGGCGTCGTCATCGGCGAAACGGCGGAGATCGGTAACAACGTCACTCTATACCACGGTGTTACGCTGGGGGGCACCGGAAAAGATGAGGGAAAGCGCCACCCCACCATCGGAGACAACGTGCTCATCGGCACAGGCTGCAAGGTGCTGGGGCCCATCACCATCGGTGCGAACAGCCGTATCGGAGCCAACAGTGTGGTGCTGTCCTGTATTCCCGCCAATGCCACGGCCATCGGCATTCCGGCTTGCGTGGTGCGTGTGAACGGCAGCAAGGTGGCGCGTTCCAGCGAGGAGCTGAACCAGCGGGACTATCCGGACGTGGTGCACGCGGACATCAAGGCGCTGCAGCAGCGCATCGCGGCGCTGGAGTGCGCTCTGGCGGACCCGCAGGCTGCGCCTGCAGAAAAACGGTAACAAAAAAGCGCCCCGTTCAGCCGGAACGGGGCGTTCTTTTATTTTTGCGCTTACCGGAGGCTTACAGCGCGGGCTTCAGCAGATAGAAATACGCCAAAACCAGCGCGCCCAGACCAATGCGGTACCAGCCGAACACCTTGAAATCATGCTTTTTCACATAGTTCATCAGGAACCGGATGCACAGCATGGAAACGGCGAACGCCACGGCGCAGCCCGTGAGAAGAATTCCCACTTCAGAGCCGGAAAAGCCGCCGCCGTCGGCCAGGAACTTGACGACCTTGACGAGACTGGCTCCCGCCATGGTGGGGACGGCCAGGAAGAACGTGAACTCGGCCGCCACCGTGCGTGAACAGCCGATGAGCATCGCGCCCAGGATCGTTGCGCCGGAACGGCTGGTTCCCGGCACCAGCGCCAGGAACTGGAACAGACCGATGAACAGAGCCATGCGGTAATTGATCTGTCCAATGCGCCGCACCTGGGGGCGGCGCTTGCCCACGGTGCTTTCCATAAGCAGGAAGAACACGCCGTACAGGATGAGCATGGCGGAAACGACGGGCGGATTGTGCAGGTGCTCGGTCATCCAATCGTCCAGAGGCAGGCCGATGACGGCGCTGGGCACAATGGCCACCAGCACGTGGAACCACATGTCCCACACGTCCTTGCGGCAGTAGCGGTCCACCAGGCCGGACACACCGGAACCGCAGGCGTCCCGGTTGATGCGGAACGGCCACAGTTTGCTCCAGAAAATCACTACCACCGCAAGGATGGCGCCGAACTGAATGACTACATCGAACATTTCCTTAAAAGCATCCGATGTGGACATATGGATGAATTCATCGGCCAGGATCAGATGGCCGGTGCTGGAAATGGGCAGCCATTCGGTGATGCCCTCGATGACGCCCAGCAGCGCCGCGAAAAGATAATCCAGCAAAATAAGTCCCCCTTATTCCGGGCGCACAGCGTCCGTGGTGCGGGGCGCGCCCCGCCGTACAGTATATGCGTGCGTCACACATCCAAGACCAGCCCCACCGGGCAGTGGTCGGACCCGTACACGTCGCTGTAAATGAGCGCGTCGCCAATTTTTTCGCGCAAACGTTCGCTGACGATGAAATAGTCGATGCGCCAGCCCGCGTTGGTCTCCCGCGCGCGGCGGAAATAGCTCCACCAGGTGTAGCGGCCCGCGGCGTCCGGATACAGCGCGCGGAAGGTATCCACAAAGCCGCTCATTAAAAGGTCGGTCATTTTCTGGCGCTCCTCATAGGAAAAGCCCGCCGAATGGATGTTCTGCTTGGGGTTTTTCAGGTCGATCTCCCGATGGGCGACGTTCAGGTCGCCGCAATAGACCACAGGTTTTTCCGTATCCAGCGCGCACAGATAAGCGCGCAGATCATCCTCCCACTGCATGCGGTAGGGCAGGCGCGCCAGTTCATTCTGGCTGTTGGGCGTATAGACGTTGACGAGGAAGAACTGCTCGAACTCCAGCGTGATGGCGCGGCCCTCGTGACTGTGCTCCTCTTTGCCGATGCCGTAGCGCACGGAGAGCGGTTCCATGCGGGTGAAAACGGCTGTGCCGGAATACCCCTTTTTCTCGGCGCTGTACCAGTATTGGTGATAGCCCGGCGGCGAAAATTCGGCCTGGCCCGGCTGCATCTTCGTTTCCTGAAGGCAGACGACGTCCGCGCCGAAGCCCTCGAAGATGTCCGCGAAGCCCTTGCCGAGGATGGCCCGGAAACCATTGACATTCCACGATATCAATTTCAAAACGATATACCTCGCATATTTCTTTCAAAGTTCGGGACTTTCCGTCCCGGATATTGCACAGTATAGCACAAAATAGCCCCGCTGCATACCGGGATGCGGCGGGGCGCGCGTTATTTTCCGTTTTTTGCACGGAACGGACCGCTCATGTCAAAAAGGTGACCACAAGAATAAGCGCCGCGCACAGACCTGTGTATGCCAGCATGCCCGGCGTGCGCAGCGCACGGCCAAAGCTGTGGGCCGGGCGCTGCGCCCCCTCTCCTTCCCTGCCGTCCGCGGGTGCTGCACCGGGAAACCGCCAGCGCCTGCGCGCCGCGATCACGGCGCCCGCTGCAATGCTCACAAGCACCAGTATCCCCACGGCAGCCGTGCCCCAAATCCCTCCGTATTGTATGAAAAGGGGCGCCGCCATCGTGCCGATGGTGTTGATGGCAACATGCAGCAGGATGGTATACCGCAGCTTTCCCGTGTGGGCGTAAATGTAGCAGAAGACGGCGCCCAGCACAAAGGCATACAAAAGCTGAGACAGATTGGCGTGGAAAAGCGCGAACAGGAACGCGCCCACCAGTACATAGGTGCGGACGCCGTATCCGCCGATTTTATCGTACAGCAGCTTGCGGAACAAAAACTCCTCCCCCACGGGTGCCAGCACGCAGGCGAACAGAAACGTGGCCAGCGGGCTGCTGTTCATTTGCATCAGGGCAAGTGGGTTCTGCACCGCGCCGCCCTTAAGCATTCCCAGCAGAGCTGTGATGCCGAGGGAGACGAAATTGAACAGATACGTCACGCCCAGACACAGCACCAGCCAGCGCAGCCCTCCTCCCGCCGTCAGCGCGGCGCTGCCCGCCGTGCCGGGCGTGCCGGGCACGAGTTTTTGCAGCAGCAGGATAAAAACAGGGACGGCAATGCAATACAGCGGCGCATAGGAGAGCGCCCACAGCCCCCAGCCCGTCTCCAGCAGGCTGCCCAGCAGTGTCATGCCGGCCAGCTGGAGCGCCTGTGTTACCAGCATCAGAACAAAGTAGCAAAGCCCCACCCGGGACATGGTGTTTTTGAATGACAAACCGTTCTGCATCACAGATGCCCTCCTCTTTTTCAGCAGCGGCATGCGGCGCGCTTTTGACACTCCGCCGCAGAGCCGCCGCGCTGTGCTTATGCTGTCTGGCGCACGCTGCCCCGCAGCAGCAGAGCGGCGCCTGAAACCGTGGCGGCTGTAAGAAGCGCAAGCGCCAGAAGCACCCGCGCCGGACCGCCGGGGATGAATGCCAGAACGTCCACCACCGCGCCCAGCGCACGGCCCAGCAATGTGTCGCGTCCCGCGCCCTCGGCCAGCCGTGTGAAGGTGTCGCCGAACAGGAAAACAGCCATATACGCGGCCCACAGCAGCCACAGCGCCCGCCGTCCCCAGCGCTGGATACATGCGCCCAGAAACAGCCCGGTGCAGGCAAGGACGAGAACTGCCGGCAAAATCACCCAGGCCCAGCGCAGTGCCTCCGGCTGCAGAAGGTCCGGCCCGTCAATGGGCATGCCGCGGAAAAGCAGCAGATACAGCCCGCGGTCCAGCAGCGTCAAAACCACTATGCCTCCGACGAGGCACAGCAGCTGCAGGCACACGGTGACGAACATCCCAAACAGAAAACGGCGCCGTGTACAGCTCATCGTCAGCGCCTGCTCGTAGCCGCAGGAGAAATAGTACAGCGCAAAAATAACGCCGAACATCACCAGCATGATCGCTGCAAATACAGTGCCAAGGGAAAAATACTCCTCCTCATGAGCGAAATACATGATACACAGGCTAAGCGCCTCGCCAAGCAGCCAGGCTCCGCCCAAAACAGCCAGCGATTGCCACAGGCTGTTCCGGTTGAGAAGGAATTCCCGTTTGATCGATTTTAACATATATGCTCACCCCTTTACCGGTATGCGGCGGCACATGAGCCAATCCAGCCAGCCCAACAGCACGGCCAAAACGATGGCGCTGCCGCCCAGCGCCCACGCATTGGAAAGAAAGCGCAGCATCGCGTCCAGCATGCCGTCCAGAGCTCCCGCCGCACCCGCGTAGCCGATGATCCCGCCGATCACCGCACATCCGCCGACGATCAGTACGAAAAATACGATCATGCCCACACGCCCAAAGCGGAGGCTGACAAAACCCAGCGCTTCACCAACGGACGCGCCGAGGAGCAGCACGGCAAACAGCCCCACCAGCATCGTACCGGTGAACAGGGCGTCCACGCCGAACATCCATTTTACTGCGAGCTGGATCAAAAGCAGGCATACGCCGATGCCTCCGGCCAGCATCACCTTGGCCGCCTGTGCTCCGGCGAAGAAGCCCCGGCGCGTAACGCCCATGGAAAGAGGCAGCGGCATGTAAGACTGGATCAGGCTTGCCTGCAGCACAAAGGGGAACATCATCCCGCAGGCGAAGGCCATGCCCAGAATACGCCAACCCGCGCTTTCAAATTCGGACAGCGGCGTGGAAACGGCGTAAAATGCAATGAACAGTGCGCCGACGCCCAACAGCGCGCCAATGAACTGCACTACCAGCAGGCTCAGATATTTTACGGTACGCAGCATCGTTATTCCCCTTCCTTATGGCCGCCCGTCAGGTAGACGAACACCTTTTGAAGCGTCACGCCGCTGATATCCACATCCAGCCCGTCTGCGCTGCGGCGCAGCGTATCCAGGCTGCCGCGCACGCAGGCCGTGCGGCTGCGGCCCAGGCCCTCTTCGTGGATGACCTGCAGCCCGGCGCAGGCGCGGGCCACGTCCTCGTCCCGGCCGGAAACATAGTGGAACTGGGCCACGAAGCTTTCGCAGTTGCCTGTCTCGATGACACGGCCGTTGTCGATAAAAATAATATCCTCAAACACGCCCGCGGCTTCCTCGATGATATGGGTGGAGATGATGAAGGTGCGTCCCGTTTCGGCGTAATCGGCCAGAAGCACATCGTAGAACTGTTCCCGCGCCACCACATCCAGGCCGGCCACCGGCTCGTCGAGAATGGTGATGGGCGCGCGGCTGGCCAGCGCCAGAACGATGGTGACCATGCTCATCATACCCTTGGAGAGCTTGTAGATCTTCTTTTTGGTGTCCAGCCCGAACATCTCGATCAGTCGTGCGGCGTACTCCTTGTCCCAGTGGGGGTAGTACAGTGCGGCGGCGCGCAGGTATTCCTTCACCTTCAGTGTGTTCTGGCCGAACAGCAGCATGGGCGAAAGCTCGCGGGAAAAGCAGATCTCGTCCAGTGCTTTCTGGTTTTCCCACACGCGCTCCCCGTTGTAGGTAACGAGGCCGGAATCGTGGGTATTCTGTGCCGTCAGAATGCTGAGCAGCGTGGTTTTGCCCGCGCCGTTGCGTCCGATGAGGCCATAGATCTTGCCTGGCTCGATGGTCAGCGAGACGCTGTGCAGCACCTCTTTTTTGTTGTAGCTTTTGACCACATCCGTGGCCTGCAATACTCCGTTCGTCATGTCCCTGTCCCTCCGTTACGTTTTGTCCGCCGCGGCCTGTTCAATCATGGCCATCAGCTCTTCCTTGCCGATGGCAAGGGTACGCGCCTCGTCCACAAGGCTCCTCACATATGTTTCAAAAAAACTGTCTTTGCGCTTTTGGATGATTTTCTGTTTGCTGCCCGCCGCAACGAACATGCCGATCCCTCGTTTCTTATACAAAATGCCCTCGTCTACCAACAGGTTCAGCCCTTTGGCCGCCGTGGCCGGATTGATGCTGAACGCTTTTGCAAGCTCGTTGGTGCTGGGCGCCTGTTCCTCTTCCAAAAGCAAGTCCCGCACGATGTTGTCCTCCAGCATGGCTGCGATCTGCAGATAGATGGAGGTGGAATCATTCAGGTTTCCATTCAATTGTCTGCGCTCCTTCCCTCCAAAGGTTGTTTGGTTATACGGTTCATTACTTGTGTAACTAACTATACAACATGCAAAGACGATTGTCAATCCCTCCGTCAAAAATTTTTGTTTTCCCTGCGGCAGATTTCCCTCCAAAGAAAAGCGCCGGAGCCTTTTCAAAGGCTCCGGCGCAGGCGGAAACTTATGGGGCGGATGGCCCCGCATCGGGGTCGAACCGTGTGAGAAACTGGCAGTACACATAAAGGTTCTGAACCTTTGTTGCCTCATTGCCGTACTCCGTGCGGATGCTGGGCTGCGTCTCCGACGGCGTGACATAAAGGCGGAACGCAATGGCGTCCTGGTCTACCGCCATGTTCTCCACGGGTGCGTAATTGAAGTTGCGGATGGCAACGTCCAGATGCTTGTACAGCAGCTGTTCGATCTCGGCGTTGGAAAAGCACCGGACGACCTCACGGCTGCCGTGCATTTCAAGGATGGCTTTTACTTCCTCGAACGAGATCTCCTGTAAACGGAAACAGCCCTGATGCAGCAGGGCGAGCATGGATGCGTTGTCAAGCAGCAGCAGCGGTTTGGATACGGCCATGGTACTCTTCCTTTCTGTTTGAAAAGTGGAGGAACAGCCCTCCCTGTCTTTATAGTACCGTGCAGACATCCAAATTGTCAATTATTGTTAAATTTATATCGTTTTATAAGTTGATTGTTGTGAAATGTATCAAAAACGAACTGCCGCACTTGGTGGGAATGCGGAATTTACAGCCGGGCGGGATGCTCGGCCAGCCATTCCTCCAGAATTTGAGCCGCCAGCGCCACCAGCTCCGGGCAGGGGCGCTTTTTATAATATTCCGGCGTGCGCGCCTCGGCCTGCGGTGTGCCCTCGGGACGGGCCAGACCCAGCAGCTCTCGGCAGATGATGCTGCCGTTTTCGGCCCGGAAGCGCCCGGCCAGCTCCTGGATCATCGCGTAGGTATCGGTTTTCTCCGGCCCGGCTTTGGGGTCGTTGTAGCCGCGCAGCGCGCTTGCGGCCAGCGTCATACCGCTTACCGCACCGCATACCTCCCGCATCCGTCCCATGCCTCCGCCAAAGCCGCTGGCCAGGCGTGCCGCGGCGTCTACCGAAAGGCCCATCTCCGGCGCGAACGCCCCGGCCACAGCCTGCGCGCAGTTATAGCCCTCCAGAAACAGCGCTTTCGCGCGTTGTGCTTTTTCACTCATATCCGATCAGTCCTTTACCAGGGAAAATGCAGTTACGTCGAACAGGCCGCGGTCCGTCAGGCGCAATTCCGGTATAACGGGCAGCGCCAGAAAGGAAAGGCTGGTAAACGGGTCCACATGGTACGGGATACCCATGGCCTTTGCCCGCTCCAGAATGGCGCCCGCTCCGGCCTGTATCTCCTCCCACGGGGCGGTGCTCATCAGGCCTCCCACGCGCAGGGGCAGCGCGCCCAGTATTTTTCCGCCTCCGGCCAGCACATATCCGCCGCCGATTTCTTTCAAATGGTTGATGGCCAGCGCGAGGTCCGCGTCGTTGTCTCCCGCCGCGATGACGTTGTGGCTGTCGTGCGCCACGCTGGTGGCAATGGCTCCGCCTGTGATGCCGTAGCCCTTCAGCGGGCAAACGGCAACGCCTCCGTTTTTGCCGTGGCGTTCCACCACGCATAGTTTGGTATAAACGGCGTTGGGCCGGAAAAAGCCGTTTTCCGAAGGAACCTCCTCCACTGCGTGCCGCGTGACGATCTGGTACGGTACCATCTCAATGACATGGGCCGGGCCCGCGACAGGCAGCGCAAGGTCGGCAGGAGCCACGTTCTCAAAGTGTACCGAATGCAGCAGCGCATCGGGTACGGGGGCGGCGGCAAGGCCTGCAAAGCGCTCCTCCACGGGCCGGCCGTCCTTGTAAACCGCGCGCACGGTCATCTGCTTGAGGCTGTCCAGCAGGACAAGGTCGGCCCGATAGCCCGCGGCCACGGCGCCCAGGTCCCGCAGGCCGTATTCGCGGGCTGCGTTCCAGGTGGCCATTTTGATGGCGGTGACAGGCTTCATGCCCAGGCTGATGGCCTGGCGGACATTCCATCGCAGATGGCCGTCCCGGGCAATGTCGTCCAGATGCTTGTCGTCGGTGCAGAACAGGAACCGGTCGGCAGGCAGGTCGCTGTCCAGCAGGCCGTTTACAAGCACCGAAAGGTTTTTCGCAGCGCTGCCCTCGCGCACCAGCACAGCCAGGCCCGCGCGCAGCTTTTCGGCGGCCTCTGCAAAGGTGGTGCACTCATGCTCGGTGCGGATGCCCGCGGCTGCGTAGGCCTGCAGCTCTCGGCCAGAAAGGCCGGGGGCGTGGCCGTCGGCCCGCTTTCCCGCGTCCGCGGCCAGCACCAGCTTTTCCAGTACGGTTTGCCGCCCGGCCAGCACGTCGGGATAACACATCACCTCGCCCAGACCCAGTACGCGGGGATGCGCCATAAACGGGGCCATATCTGCGGCGGTGAAATCCGCGCCGTTTGTTTCAAAGGGGGTGGCGGGCACGCTGGAGGGCAGCATCAGGTACACGTTCAGCGGCAGGTTTTCCGTTGCATCCAGCAGATATTGTACGGCCTGTGCACCGCATACGTTGACGATCTCATGCGGGTCGGCCACAATGGTGGTGGTGCCGCTGCGGGTGGCGGCCCGGGCGAATTCAAAGGGCGCGGCAAGGCTGGATTCGATGTGGATGTGCGCGTCGATGAAACCCGGGCACAGGAATTTGTCCGTGCAGTCCAGCTCTGTCCGTCCCCGGTAGCTTCCCACGCCCGCGATTACGCCGCCCGCCACCGCCACGTCTGCAGTGATGATTTCCTCGGAAAAAACATTGACCACGTTGACGTTTTTGAACACGAGGTCGGCGGGGGCGCGCCCCGCCGCCACGTCGATGCATGCTTTGTCCGCTTTCATTGTCCGGCCGCCTTTCCTGTTTTTGGTTTTTACCAGTATACTACATTATATAAAAAACGAAAAGGGCTCCGGCACATTCGCGCAGGCAGGACGCTCTGCGCTTCCCCGCCCAAAAACAAAAAGCCCGCTTTCAGCGGGCTTTCGGCTCTGCATCCTGTCAAATTTTTGTACGCAGTGGTATGGCCGCGTCAGAGCGCGGCCTTGAGCCGCCGGGCCAGCCGCATCAGCAGTGTGGGATTCCGGCGGTAATAATCCGCCCACCAGGCCTTTTCGGCGCGCTTGTCATAGGGAAGACGGCTGTACGGCTGGGTGCGGGGATATGCGCGTTCATACTCGCAGTTGAGACGAGGGTCCATTTGCATGAAAACAAGCCTCCTTTTTGAGGCCGCCCGGCACCGGGCGGCACAGTTGCGTGCAGAGCGTTTTGCGGGATGTGTTATTCTATTTTATGCCCCCGACGGGGACGGTGTGAGCTTCCGTTCCTTTCCGCTTTCAGTATATCATGTCCGCCAGTGAACGACAATATACCATTTGCACGAAAGCGCGGCCATTGCTTACAGCAACCTGCCGGAACGGTTTTTCCGGCGAATACACCTGTGTGCCGCGTGCCCTCATGCTGCGGTTTTTGCCGCAGTTGTGACGAAATTGTAAAAGTTGAAAAAATTCGCGCATTTTGCCCCGCAGGGCTTGACATACTAAAAAAGTGTTGTAAAATAAATTTAGCACTCGAACAGATAGAGTGCTAAACGGCAAGAGAGGAAAGGTGGTGTGGGCGGTGCCGATGGACGATCGGAAACGGCGTGTGCTGCGGGCGATCGTAACACTGTATGGCGCGGACGGAGAGCCGGTTGGCAGCGGTCTGCTGGCCGAACAGTTCGGACATGCGGTGTCCAGCGCCACGCTGCGCAACGAAATGGCCGCGCTGACAAAGCTGGGCCTTCTGGAGCAGCCCCACACCAGCGCCGGGCGCGTGCCCAGCGCCAAGGGCTACCGCTACTACATCGACAATCTTCTGGATACAGGCGCCCGCCTTCCCGCTGAGGAAAAACGGCAGATCGACCTTTTGTTCCGCGAGATGGACTACGACCCCGAACGTCTGGCCGAAAGCGCCGCAAGGGCTTTGGCGGACCTGACGGGCTACTGTGTCGTGGCTACAACGCCCAAAAGCGAGGACCTGTGCATCGCCCATTATGAGGTGATGCAGGTGGGCCGCTACACGGCGGCGGTGCTGGCCGTCACCAATGCGGGCGGTGTGCGCACGCGCACGGCAAAGCTGGATTTCGCGCTGCGGCCCGGCGACGCCCAGCGGCTGTCCCAAGCGTTGAACACCTACCTTACCTTCCGCAGCGCGGCCGACGTGCGCGAGGAACAGATGCGTACCGCAGCACAGAGCCTGGGCAGTGCGGTATATTACCCGGTGCTTTCGGCGGCGGTGACGCTGCTGCGGGAAGCGGGACGGCCCAATGTATATCTGGAGGGCCAGCAGAACCTGCTGAATTATGCCGAGCTTGCGGACAGCTTCCGCACGCTGATGGAATTCTTCAGCGACACAGAAGCCGTCAAGCGCTACGTCAGCCCCAAGAGCGAGCGCACCACGGTGCTGCTGGGCGACGAACTGCCCGAGTACCGCATGCCGGGCTTCTGCATCATGACGAAGCGCTATCTCGCGGGAGGCGGGCTGACGGGGGCCATCGGCATCGTAGGTCCAACGCGCATGCCCTACCGGGAAACGATCCCGCGGCTTGAATATTTCGCATTGCTGCTCGGCGAATGCATGTCGGGCAGGGTGCAGGAGGAGTAGCAACATGGCAGACACGGAAAAAGACGTGAACCGCGCGGCCGCCGCGCCGCAGGAGGAAGCGTCCGCCGCGCAGGCGGCGCCCGAGGCACCGCAGCCTGAAACGCAGGATGCAGAAAAGACGGAAAAAAAGGAAAAGCATACAGAAGGCAAGGCGCATGCCGAGCTGGCCGCACTGAAAACCAAGCTGGAGCAGGCTGAAAAAAAGCTGGCCGAAACGAAAGACACGCTGCTGCGCACCGCCGCGGAATATGAAAACTTCCGCAAGCGCAGCGCCAGGGAGCACGATGCCGCGTTCGACAACGGCGTGAGCTTCGCGGTGAACACGCTGCTGCCCGTGCTGGACACGCTGGAGATCGCCGCCGACGCGCCCACCGCGGACGAGAGCTATAAAAAGGGCGTGACCATGACGCTGGACAAATGCCGCGAGGCGTTCGGCAAAATGGGTGTCAGCGAGATCGAGGCGCAGGGCAAGCCCTTCGACCCCGAGCTGCACGCAGCCGTGCTGCAGCAGCCCTCTACCGACGACATGCCCAGCGGCACCGTCACGCAGGTGATGCAGAAAGGTTATCTGCTCCACGACAAGGTCATCCGCCACGCGGCCGTGGCTGTGGCCGAATAGGCTGACATCTCAAAGCCGAAAGGCTTTTTGATATAAATTCAGAAATCACCACATATATTCACCGAGTTTTGATAAAAGAGGAGTCTGAGAGTTATGAGCAAGATTATTGGTATCGACCTTGGCACCACAAACAGCTGTGTTGCCGTCATCGAGGGCGGCGAGCCCGTCGTCATCGCCAACGCCGAGGGCGCGCGCACCACGCCGTCCGTCGTGGGCTTCACCAAAACAGGCGAGCGCCTGGTGGGCCAGGTGGCAAAGCGCCAGGCCATCACCAACCCCGACCGTACCATCGCTTCCATCAAGCGCCATATGGGCACGGACTATAAAGTGGACATCGACGGCAAGAAATACACCCCGCAGGAGATCAGCGCCATGATTTTGGCCAAGCTGAAAGCGGACGCCGAGAGCTATCTGGGCGAAAAGGTCACCGAGGCGGTCATCACCGTACCGGCGTACTTCAACGACAGCCAGCGCCAGGCCACCAAGGATGCCGGCGCCATCGCCGGCCTGGAGGTCAAGCGCATCATCAACGAGCCGACGGCCGCGGCCCTTGCCTACGGCGCGGACAAAGAGGACGACCAGAAGATCATGGTCTACGACCTTGGCGGCGGTACGTTCGACGTCTCCATCATCGAGATGGGCGACGGCGTCACCGAAGTGCTTGCCACTGCGGGCGATACGCATCTGGGCGGCGATGACTTTGACAAGCGTATCATCGACTGGCTGGCCGATGAGTTCCAGAAAGAGAACGGCGTGGACCTGCGCAAGGACAAAATGGCCGCGCAGCGCCTGAAGGAGGCCGCCGAAAAGGCCAAGATCGAGCTGTCCGGCGTGGCCAGCACGGCCATCAACCTGCCGTTCATCACGGCGGACGCCAACGGCCCGAAGCATCTTGATACCACGCTGACACGCGCCAAATTCAACGAGCTGACCGCGGACTTGGTGGAGCGTACGATGGGCCCGACGCGCCAGGCGCTGAAGGACGCGGGCCTGCAGCCCGGCGACCTGCATAAGGTGCTGCTGGTGGGCGGCTCCACCCGTATCCCGGCCGTGCAGGAGGCCGTGAAGAACTTCATGAAGACCGAGCCCAGCAAGGGCATCAACCCGGACGAGTGCGTCGCCATCGGCGCGGCCATCCAGGGCGGCGTGCTGGGCGGCGACGTCAAGGGCCTGCTGCTGCTGGACGTTACACCGCTTTCCCTGGGCATCGAGACCATGGGCGGCGTATGCACCCGCATCATCGAGCGCAACACCACCGTGCCCACGAAGAAGAGCCAGATCTTCTCCACCGCGGCCGACAACCAGCCCTCCGTTGAGGTCAACGTTCTGCAGGGCGAGCGCGAGTTCGCGCGGGACAACAAATCTTTAGGTACTTTCCATCTGGACGGTATCGCTCCGGCGCCCCGTGGCGTGCCGCAGATCGAAGTCACCTTTGACATTGACGCCAACGGTATCGTGAATGTTTCCGCCAAGGATCTGGGCACCGGCAAGGAGCAGCATATCACCATCACCTCCTCCACCAACATGAGCAAGGAGGATGTGGAAAAGGCCGTGAAGGAAGCCGAGCAGTATGCGGCCGAGGATAAGAAGAAGCGCGAGGAAGTGGATATCCGCAACGGTGCCGACCAGATGGTGTTCCAGACCGAAAAGGCCATGGGAGAATTCGGCGACAAGGTGTCTGAAAGCGAGAAAACCGAGGTGAACGCGAAGCTGGAGGCGCTGAAGGAAGCGCTGAAGGGCAGCGATATCGAGGCCATCAAGGCGAAGCAGGAGGACCTGCAGAAGGCGTTCTACGCCATCAGCGAGAAGGTCTATAAGGACGCGGCGGCGGCCGGGCAGGCCGCGGGCGCGCAGGGCGCCGGCCCCGACATGGGCGGCCAGCCCGCGGGCGGCGGCAACGGCGGCGACGACAACGTAGTGGACGCCGAGTACAAGGAAGTGTAAGCACCCCCGGCGGGTGCGCGGAAGAGGGACAGCCGTGCAAAGCGGCTGTCCCAAACCGCTTTTGCGGGGGCGCGGCTTTACAATGCGCCGCGCCTCTGTTACAATATGGGAGCTGAACGGGAGGCCCCGCGTTCAGCCGCGCACGGCGGGCCAAGACGGATCGCCGCGTGCCCACTTCTGAAGAAATCAAGGTGAGAAAGTACAATGGCAGATAAACGCGATTATTACGAGGTACTCGGCGTGCCTAAAACGGCCTCGGACGACGAGATCAAGAGCGCCTACCGCAAACTCGCGAAAAAATATCACCCGGACCTGAACCCCGGCGACAAGGCCGCTGAGGAAAAGTTCAAAGAGGTGGGCGAGGCATACGAGATCCTCAGCGATAAAGATAAACGCGCCCGGTATGACCAATTTGGCCATGCAGGCGTAGACCCCAACTACGGCGCGGGCGCGGGCGGCGGGTTCGGCGGTGGCTTTGGCGGCGGCGTGGACTTGGGCGACCTGTTCGGCGACTTGTTCGGCGGCGGCTTCGGCGGCTTTGGCGGCGGGCGCCGCGCCAACCCAAATGCGCCGCGCAAGGGCGGCGATATTCGCGTCAGCCTGGTGCTCAGCTTTATGGAGGCCGTCCACGGCTGCACCAAAACCGTCAGCGTCAACCGGCAGGACACCTGCCCTGAATGCGGCGGCACGGGCGCGGCCAAGGGAACCAGCCCCGAGACATGCCCGGATTGCCACGGCTCCGGCTATGTGACGGTGCAGCAGCGCACGCCTTTTGGCGTGATGCAGAGCTCGCAGCCCTGCTCACGCTGCGGCGGCAAGGGAAAGATCATCAAATCCCCGTGCTCCAAGTGCCACGGCAGCGGCAAGACCTCCAGCACAAAGCGTGTTGAGGTAAAGGTGCCCGCGGGTATCGACGACGATCAAAGCATGCGCCTGACAGGTCTGGGCGACGCGGGCCTCAACGGCGGGCCCAGCGGCGACCTAATCGTGATCGTGACGGTGCGCCCGGACGCCATGTTCGAGCGCGACCGCTTCGACGTACATGTCACAGTGCCGGTCACGTACAGCCAGGCCGTTCTGGGCGCGGAGGTGGTGGTGCCCACCATCGACGGCAAGGTACAGTACACGGTGCCGGAAGGGACACAGAGCGGCACCACGTTCCGCCTGCGGGGCAAGGGCATCCAGTATGTCAACGGCCGCGGCCGGGGCGACCAATATGTTAAGGTCGTGGTGGAGATCCCCAAGAAGCTGACAAAGACCCAGCGCGATGCGCTGAAGAAATTTGAGGATACGCTCAAGGACGATAACTACGAACAGCGCAAGGGCTTTTTCAAAAGCCTGCGGGATAAATTTGAAAACGGCTGAGTCCGGTACGGGCGGCGCGGGATATTCCCGTGCCGCCTTTTTGTGTGAAATTTACGGCGGCATGCAAACTCTGCGCGGTTCGTGTTATAATAACCTTAAGCCCGCCGCTTGCGCGGCCGCGCGTGTGCGCAGCACACGCTGATGCGCCGGCGCGCATGGGCTTGAGAACATTGAAACACGCAAAACCGCAGCAGGCGCGGTTTTGTTGTGGCCGCTTCGCGCCGTCGTGTTATAATAGCCTTAAGCCCGCCGCTTGCGCGGCCGCGCGTGTGCGCAGCACAAAAAAGGCAGGGAGCTGAAATAAATGAGCCTTAAGGATTACCGTTTTGACGGTGAAGAAAAGCTGGAACTGCGCGGTATGAATACCGGCGCGAAAAAAGACGGTGTGGACAAGGAGGATATCCTCCGGCGCACTGAAAAAAATCTGGGGCGCATCGAGGCGCTGCAGGACAAGCTGTATGCGGACGGACGGGAGTCCGTGCTCATCATTCTGCAGGCTATGGATGCCGCAGGCAAGGACAGCACTGTCAAGCATGTGATGGGCTGCGTGAATCCCCAGGGAATAGACGTGCACAGCTTTAAACAGCCAACCAGCGAGGAGTTGTCTCACGATTATCTCTGGCGTGCCATGAAGGCGCTGCCGGCCCGGGGCAAGATGGCGCTGTTCAACCGCTCGTATTACGAGGATGTGCTGGTGGTAAAAGTGCATGCGCTGCAAAAAAACTACAAAATGCCCGCACGCGTGCTGGAGGACCCGGACTTTTTCAAAAAACGCTACCGGCAGATCCGCCATTTTGAGGAATACCTGTATGAAAACGGCTGCCGCGTGGTGAAGATATTCCTGAACCTTTCCAGAGAAAAACAGAAAGAGCGTTTTCTGGAGCGCATCCAGGTGGAGGCGAAGAACTGGAAATTTTCCCAGGCGGATATCCGGGAACGGGCCTACTGGAACGATTATATGGACGCCTACGAGGCGGCCGTAAACGAGACGGCTACCCGCCACAGTCCGTGGTATGTGATCCCGGCTGACCAGAAATGGTACACGCGGTATCTGGTCTCCGAGGCGGTGTTGGGCGTGCTGGAGGATATCGACCCCCACTATCCTAAGCTTCCGCCCGAGCATGCGGCAGAGCTGCAGGAATGCCGTGAGGCGCTGGAAAACGAGTAACGCGGCCTTCCGCACAGAAAAAGAACAAAAAAGGGCGTTTCCCCGGCAGCATCGCTGCGGAGGAAACGCCCTTCGGCATCATTGGGAGGGGACGGGAGCAAAGACCGGCCCGGCCGGTCAGACGGCGGATTCGAGCACACGCTCTTCCATCAGCTCGCTGCCGCGCCATGCGCGGAACACCACGCGCAGGCGGCACCCCTCTGCGGGCGTGCCCGGCAGTCTGGCGTCCAGCCGCACGCCGCCCCGGAAGGATGCCTCGACCTCCCAGCCGCCGTCTGCACGCGGACGGCGCAGCTCGGCGACGACGGTGCCCGTACAGCCGCGCGCGGGACGCATGCCTGCCCTGACGTGCAGTGCATCTCTGCCGGGAGCGGGTGCTTCGCGGCGCGCGGCGCAGTCCGCCGCTTCGATCCATTCGCCCGAAGGCAGCTGCGCCCACAGCGCGCGCGCACGGGGTGCGGCCGCCGCCGCGCATAAAAGCAGCACGGCAAGGCCCAACAGGAAATACAGGCGTCGGGAGCGTGTCATGGGGCGGCCTCCTTTCAAAAACAGCGGGAAAGAACGGTTTACAGCTTTGTTTATAGCATATAGTTGTTTCTATCTTGTAAACGAATGCACGCAAAATCGCGGTTTCGAAATGAATGACCGGAGTTGACAGAGCCTTCGAATCCTCCTACAATCAAAACAACGGCGCGGTACCCGTGCGCCGGAATGAAAAAAGGCACGCGTGTGCAAGGAGGAAATATGCAGCTTCGATTGGAGCCCGTGACGCAGGAAAACCGGCTGGCTGTGCTGGGCCTGCGGGCAGGAACGGGGCAGGAGGGCTTTGTGGAGACAGTGTCCGCATGCCTGGACGAGGCCGCACAGCGCGCGGACTGGAGACCCGTGGCCATTTACGACGGCACGGCGGTGGTCGGTTTCGCCATGTACGGTTATTTTTGGGAATACCCGCCTGCGGGCCGCGTGTGGCTGGACAGGCTGCTCATCGACGCCGCCAGGCAGGGCCGAGGCTACGGCAGAGCCGCCGTGGCATCTCTGCTGGCCCGCTTGGCGGAGGAATACGGCCCGCGGGATATTTATCTGAGCGTAGTGGACGGCAACACCGCTGCTGCGCGCCTGTATGAGGCGTTTGGGTTTGTCTTCACCGAAGAGAGGGATGTCCACGGCGAGCATGTGATGCGCCGCCCGGCTGCACCTGTACGCGGGTCGTAAAGGGCAAGCTGTAAAACAAAACGGGGCCGCCCCATTCCGCGCTGCGGGAACGGGGCGGCCCCTTTTCCGTTTGGGGAATGGCAAAGGCCTTGCTTTTCAGGCCGCCTCATCCTCTTTCGTCCGGGCAGCGTCCAGCGGTACGGCGGTTTCCTCCGGAGCAATGGTCCTGATGCCGAAGATAAAGTACAGGATATGACATACCCACACCACCGCCAATACGGCACGTCCCGCAGGCACACGTCCCATCATGGCGAAGCCGAAGGCCATCGTCAGTGTGACAACGCCCATGATGCGCAGCTTGGCTGCACGGGTCATGCCTCGTCCGCGCACAAAGCTTTCCAGATTATTCTTGTACAGCCTGGTACTCAGGAACCAATCGTTCAGGCGCCGGGAGCTGCGGGCAAAGCAAAAAGCCGCCAGCATCAGGAAAGGAAACGCGGGCAGCAGCGGGACGGCGGCGCCCACCGCGCCCAGGCCCAGCCCGATACAGCCAAGGATCACGTAAAAAAGCTTCATTCTGCAGCCTCCAATTTTTTCTTTTCGCGTTTTGTCTCAATCACATGCCGTGCTGCCGCAACAGGATGGTGCAGCAACATGCGGGGCCCGGCCCAACGCATCACAGCACGAATTTTTTCCCTCATATCAGGACGGTAGCAGTGTACGCGGCAGTTGGAGCAGAAGGTTTTTGTCTCCATGAACGGACATCGGTCGCTGCGCTGCCCCGCATATTCGGCCAACGCGGCGCATTCGGGGCACAGGCGTTTTTGCCCGCCGTGCTTTTTGCGGCAGTACAGCGCCACCATTTCCTGTACCATACGCTTTTCCCGCTGCCGCTTGGCCTCAACGCTCTGCAGGCGGGCCATCAGCTCACCCGCCCTTCCTGCGCGGCGTATACCTCGTCGGCAACGGCCATTGTGGATGCCCGGTGTGAGACCAGCACAACGGTGCGGCCGCCGCGTTCGCTTTGCAGCGACCGGAGAATAACGCCCTCGTTCAGGCTATCCAGATTGCTGGTGGGCTCGTCCAGCAACAGAAACGGCGCGTCGTGCAGGAATGCCCGGGCAAGCCCCAGCCGCTGCCGCTCCCCGCCGGAGAGCGTATCTCCCAGCTCCCCCACAGGCGTGTCATACCCCTTGGGCAGGGACAGGATAAATTCGTGTACCGAAGCCTTTTTGCAGGCAGCCTCCAGCTCGGCCTGCGTCGCATCCCACTTCCCAATGCGCAGGTTGCTTGCGATGCTGTCGCGGAAGAGGTGCGTTTCCTGCGTCACAAAGCCTTCCATACGCCGCAGATCTCCGGTGTTCACCTCCCGAACGTCCCGGCCGGAGACGCGCACCGCGCCGCCGGCCGCGTCCCAGAAGCGCATCAGCAGGCGCAGCAGCGTGGATTTGCCGCTGCCGCTGCGCCCCGTAATGCCCACCACGCGGCCCTGCGGGATGCGCAGGCTCACACGGGAGAGGACTGGCTCTTCGCCGTAAGAGAAGCTCACATCCTCACAGGCTGCGCCGGAAAAGGCGGTGGTCTGCCCGCCGGCGATCTCATGCACCAGCGGTTCCTCATCCAGGATATCCAGCACACGGTTGCCTGCGGCCAGCGTATTTTGCAGCGTACTGCCCAGATTTGCCAGCGCTACCACAGGCCCGAAGGAGCTCATCAGTGCGGTCAGAGGGATGAGCACGCCGTCGAATCTCACCGCGCCGGCAAAATACAGCCCCGCGGCTGCGGCCAGCATTCCAAGGCTGAACGTCAGAATGACGGTGTTCGTCAGAGCCATGCTCCATGCCGCGCGCCCCTTCATGCGTTCCTCGGTGTGCAGCAAGCCTTCTGTGCGCTCCTCCAACCCTGCCAGGCGGTTTTCGCCCTGATGATATTGCAGCACTTCGCGCAGGCCGCGCAGGCTGTCCAGTACATAGCCGCTCAACGCTCCGGCCTGTGCACGGAACTGTGCGCCCGTATTGCCGCCCAGCCGTGCGATGAGCACCGGCAGCGCCGCACCCACCGTCAGGTATGCCGCCGCGGCCAGCAGACCCAGCAGCGGATGGTAAGCACCGATGAACACACTCATGCCGGCAGACATCACAAGCGCGATGGTTGCGGGGGAGATGGTATGGGCGTAAAACACCTCCAGAAGCTCGATATCCGCGGTGATGACGGCAATCAGATCACCCTTGTCCCGGCCCTCCAGTTTGGCGGGGCACAGGCGGCGCAGGGCAGTGAACACCTTATCGCGGATGAGTGCCAGCAGCTTGAAGGCGATGAAATGGTTGCAGGCCTGTTCGCCGTAGCGCAGAACGCCGCGCAGCAGGGCGAAAGCCGCCGCGCAGGCGAACAGGCCGCCCAGCGCCAGGGGAGCGCCCAGCCCCAGAACCTCCAGTATGGCCCAGCCGCCCAGAATGGTGAGAAATATGGCGCACACAAAGCCCGCCACGCCCAGCAGGACAGCCAGCGCCATAAACGGAGCCAGAGGGCGCACCAGCACGATGAGGCGGCGCATCACAGAAAAGCCGCTTCGCTGCTGTTTCATGCGCTCACCTCCTCTGTCCCAAAGTGTTCCAGCTCCTGCTGTCTGTCCCAAAGCGTTTTGTAAAGGCCGCCCTGGGCCAGCAGTGCGGCGTGCGGGCCGTGTCCCGCCACCGTGCCGCCCTCCAGCACATAGATGCTGTCCGCGTCCGTCACGTTGGCAAGGCGGTGCGTGATGACGATGACCGTCCGGCGCCTGGCCAGCGCGCGGATCTCAGCCATGATGTCGTTTTCGCTCTCCACGTCAATGTTGGATGTGGCTTCGTCGAACACATAGACCGGGCTGTCGTGCAGCAGCGCCCGGGCAAGCGCAAGGCGTTGGCGCTGCCCGCCGGAGAGGTTCGCGCCCTGAGCGTCCAGCGGGGTGTCCAGCCCTCGCTCACCGCGCAGGAAACCCGCCAGGCGCACGCGTTCCAGCACGTCCCACAGAGACGCGTCGTCTGCGTCCGGCCGGGCCATGCGAAGATTTTCGGCCACGGTGCCTCGGAACAGATAGCTGCTGAAGCCTACATAGGTCACGGTGCGCAGCAGGCTGTCGGCGGAAAGAGCGGAAATCTCGCCGCCGCTCAGCGCCGCGCTGCCCGTGTAGCCCCGGCAGCGCCCTGTCAGCACGGAGGCCACAGTGCTTTTGCCGCATCCGCTTTCACCCACGATGGCCGTGAACGCGCCTTGGGGAAAGTCCATGGAAACGCCGTGCAGCACTTCGCGCCCTTCCTCGTAGGAGAAACGCAGGTCCCGGCAGGCCAGCGCGCCGCCCGCTGCCGTACCGCTGCCAGGGGCGTCCTCGGGCAGGTCCAGCAGGGTAAAGATCTTATCGCTGGCAGCCATGCCGTTCATCGCGATGTGGAAAAACGCGCCGAGCTGGCGCATGGGCAGGAAAAAATCTGCCGACAGAAAAATGACGGCGAAGCAGCCCCAGAACGGAATGCGCCCCGCGCGGAATTCAAGAACGGCCAGCACCATGCCCAGCGCCGCCCCGCCGTATGCCACGAGATCCATGATGGTGATGGAATTGAGCTGCATCGTCAGCACTTTCATGGTGATCCTGCGGAATTTTTCCGCCTCCCGGTTCATCTCCTCCTGCTTATAGCCGTCGGCCTGATAGATCTTCAGTGTGGTCAGCCCCTGCAGGTTTTCCAGAAAAGTGTCTCCCAATGCCGTATACTGGCCCCAGTAGCGGCCCAACAGCTTTTTGGCAAAGGTCTGCACCGCCGCGATGGCGGCAGGGATGAGCGGCACACACACCAGAAGCGCCAGCGCGGCCCGCAGGCTGACGGGCGCTAACAGCGCGAACAATGTCGCCGGAGCAAGCATGCTGTAAAAAAACTGTGGAAGGTATGCGCCGAAATAGGTTTCCAGTTGTTCCACGCCCTCGGCAGCCAGCTGCACGGCCTCGGAGGTCGCCACGTTCTGGCTGTATGCGGGGCCAAGGCGCAGAAGCTTTTCATAAATACTGCGGCGCAGCGTGCGCTTCACCGAGCGCGCGGCCAGAAAGCTCATCCGGCCCGCACCTGCGGTGCATATGCCCCGCACAAGGACAGCTGCCAGCCCCGCGGCCAGCGGCAGTGCAAGCGTGCGGGGGGCGGCGGCGCCCTCCAGCAGCTGCTGCAGAAACCACGCGAAGGAGAAGATCATCCCTGCATTGCTCAGCAAGGAAAGCCACTGAAGCGCCACGTTTCCGGCGATGTACGGTTTGCTGTCCGGCACGGTGCCGATCAGCCGTTTGTTGATCATCATGGACAAACTCCTTTTGGGGGGTTAGTAAAAACTAACCTATGCTGAAAATAAAAGTTAGTTTTTACTAACTAACTGCTTTTTATAGTTTATCCGTCCGGGCGGGATTTGTCAATCCCTCTATGGCATCGGGTGAAAAGGGAAGACCTTCCATAAAAGCGCTGCAGCGGCAGTGCAAAATATCAATTGTATGCCTTTCAGGAATATGTTATACTTTGATACAGTAACAGGGTGATGCAGAAAAGAAACATAAATGAAGAGGAGGAAGTGTTGTGATCGACCGGAAATGCAAAGTGACGCTGGGCGGCCTGCCGCAGAAGATCCATGTCAAAGGCGATGAAACGAAGCCGGTACTGCTGTTTTTGCATGGCGGCCCGGGTGTGTGCAACCGCCACACAGTCATGACGGTGCACGCAGACCTGCAAAAGGAGTTTCTTGTTGTCGCATGGGACCAGCGGGGCAGCGGCGGTTCTTATCGCGGGGCGGCCGTGGAGACGCTGACGATCGACCGCCTTGTGGACGATGCCCACGAGCTTGTGCTTTGGCTGTGTCGGGAATACGGCAGGAAAAAGGTGTACCTGCTGGGCGGCAGCTGGGGCTCGGAGCTGGGCACATGGCTGGCGTACCGCTATCCGGAGCACATTGCGGCCTTTGTGGGCTTCGGGCAGGTCGTCAATGGGGCGAAAAACGAGGAACTGAGCTATCAATTTGCGCTGGATGAGGCCCAAAAGGCCGGGGACGAAAAATCCATCGCCGTCTTAAAGCGGGTGGGGCCCCCGGTCATGGGTGTTTATAAGGGCGGCTTCGACGGGATGATGGCCCAGCGCCGGGTGATGATGAAATACGGCGGCTATTCCCAAAGCAAAAAGAAACGCAGCTATTTCCGTTCCATGGTGATCCCCATGCTGTGCTCCGGCGAATACAGCATTCCGGACCTGATCGGCGTGGCCAAAGGGTACCGCTATGTGCTTACAGCCATGTGGCCCGCCGTGGGAGCAACGGACTTTCCCAGTACCTGTACAAAATTCCAGGTGCCTTATTTTGTCTTTGACGGCGTGCTGGACCAGAACACCCCTGCGGCGCTGGTGCAGGATTATTTCGATTTGATCCAGGCACCGAAAAAGGAGCTGATCTGGTTCGAGCAGTCGGGCCACAACCCGATGACCGACGAGCCGGAGCGCTTCAAAAGCCTGCTGCGCGACCGTTTGCAGGCCCTTGAAAAGGAGGAACCCACCGTATGAAGCAGGATGTTCGGACAAATGTGATCCCGCCTTTGAAATTTGGGGAAAAGTTCGGCTTTTTGACCTTTTCCACTGCCAGCAACGTGGTGTACCAGTTCAAGAGCATTTATTATCTGTTTTTCCTCACCAATGTACTGAAGATCGACGTGCTCGTCGCGGGCATGATCCTGACCATCGGAACCGTCTGGGACGCGGTCAACGACCCGCTGATCGGCTTCTGGTCCGTGAACCACAAATTCAAAAACGGCGAGCGCTGCCGCCCCTTCGCGCTGTGGTTCGCGGTGCCCTGGGCGGTTTCGGTGGTACTGCTGTTCTGCGATTTCAAAACCTCGCAGACCGCTGCCGTCATTCTGGCGCTGGTGATCTATTTTATTTTTGAATCCTTCAATACCTTTGTTGCCATCCCCTACAACAGCATGGGCGGCCTGGCGACCAACCGCGACGCGGATCGGCGTTCCATCAACGTGTACCGCAATTTGGGCGGCTGCATCGGCTCGGGCATCGGCGCTGTGGCCTGCCTGCCGCTGCTCAAGCTGTTCGGCGCGCTGGACAACGGCGGCAACCTCATCGACGGCAGCAGCTCCCGCGGGTTCTTGCTCACCGCCATGGTCATGGGCGCTGTCTGCATCGTCGGCAGCCTCACACACTATTTCACCACAAAGGAGCGCGTCGTACAAATCTCGGACGACGAGGACCACGTAAGCGCCCGCAGCGCGGCCAAAATGCTGTTCCGCTGCAAATCGTGGGTGCTCAATATGCTGTACATCATCTGCTATGGCGTAAACAACGTGCTCATCATGAGCTCCATCACCTATTATGCGACGTATGTGATGGGCAGCACCGGCGCGGCCACCATCATCCAGGCCGTGTACCTGGTGGTTTCCATCATCACGACGGTGCTGACCGGCCCGCTGGACCGGCTGCTCGGCCGCAAGCGGACGATGATCTTTGCGGCCGCTGTACTGATCCTGGGCAAAGTATGGTTCGTCATCGACCCTTTTGCGGTGGGGGCGATCTATCTGAACGCGGTGACGGTGGGCATCGGCCTTTCCATCACCTTCGTCATGTTCAATACCAATCGCAACAATATCGCGGACCTGATCGAATGGCAGAGCGGACGCCGCATCGACAGCCTTGTTTCAACAGGCGATAACCTGGCGGCAAAGCTGGCCCAAGCGGGCGCGACGCAGCTTCTGACGCTTTCTCTGCACATGGCGGGCTTCAACGAGGCGCTGCCGGCCCAGCCGGACGCGACCATCGCCACGATCAATGCGCTGCTGGGCTGGGTGCCGGCGGTGGTGACCTTTGTGATGCTGGCTGTTCTGTGCGCGATGAACATCGAAAAGGACATGGACAGCATGAACGCGGAAAAAGCCGCTCGGGGAATCTCTGTCTCAGACTGACGGATGTGCAAAGTCAGGCTTCCGGTTAAGCTGAGATGGTCAATGGATAATAAACAGCAAAAATTAACAAAAGCCTTGTTCAAATATAAATTGGACAGGGCTTTTGTGATGGACGTTTGAAAGAAGGGGGGAAGACGATTCTCATTTTCGCCTCATATAATAAAAGAACAGTAGACACGAGAGACTGTGTCTACTGTTTTTTACCGCTGTTTCCATTCTGTTATGGCGCCGCCTGTTTGTAGAAATACGCCGCGTTTGTGTGCTGCACTCCTTTTGCCTGAGTCTTGCCGGGTCTTTCAATGGAACCGGAAACGTGCTTTCGCTTCGGCACCTGTAAAAATACGGTACATCTGCAGAGAGCCTTTTTGTACAGCCTTTCACTCCTCCGGCTGTCTCAACAATTCCCTTGTAAAAATCGTTGTATCCGGCGGAAGCGTCGTCATCTTTTGCTTCCATGCAGACAGATATGCTGTTTGGATGAAGATCTGGGTGTCGAGCGCCTGCTGTACAGGGCACAAAACCGGTTCGTTTTTTGTGATTGCAGAAATGAAGTTGTTGTCTTTACCATGCACAAAGGTTACCAGCCGGTTGAATCGCTGCTGGAGCTGCTGCGCAGTTCCGCGCCGGAATCTGCCGAGAGAGGAGGGAGACGAACTTACAACAATTCGGGCCGCGCTTGAACGCGCATCCCGTGCCAACAGTGAAATGCGTCAAAGTCTGCAAAACAACATTCTGGCTCTGCGTGAGTATTTTACACTCAATGCGATACAGGGAATATTCAGGAGTAAGGAGATATTTGATGATGTATGCCGCGGCATCGGCCTGCTTTTTGAATATCCGTACTTTCTGGTATGCTGTGTGTATACAGGAAAAAGCATGGTGTTTGGAGAAGTTAGCCCGGTGCAGTTTTCGGAACTGATGTCGCAGGCGTCTCCATCGGATATGCAGAGCGTTTTTCATTCTGGAATCGAAGAGGGATATTCGTACGGCCCTGCTGTGTGTCCCCGCTGTGGAGGACAAATGGGTGAAAAAGCATATTGGGATTTTTGCTGAAAACCTGAGCCGCACCGTGGACCGACACATGCTGGTCTCCCTATGGGCCAGCATCCGGGACGCCGATAAGATCGGCCGCTCCTTCCTGCAGGCCCGGACGGCAATGCGCTACCGGTTCATCATAAGCAATCCGGCGATTATTTCCGTTGCGGATATCGACGCGCACATCGAAAAAACAGTGCATACCCGTATGTGGAGCTCACACGGTTGGAATAGAGCATGAAGAAATGGGAAATCGGCGCTAATTTTGCAGCGCATGAAGACTTTGTAAAGTTGATTCGTGAAGGGAATTTTACATTGCATCAGGCAAAATGTATCTGTTATGATATCGTAAGCCTCTTTGTCAAAACCGTGGACAAAATGAACATAACCGAGGCTGTGGAGTAGAGCAGATGTTTTGACCTGTTTTCGATTGCAGAATTCTCCACACTGAACGAACCCATCGAAACACTCATGCTTTTGGGGAGCCACATCGCCGAATTCATTGCAGTAAATCTGACGAAGAAAAAATCAAATTTTCCAACAAATACATAGAATATCTTTACGAGAATATCGGGAATTACCCTTTCGGCGCAGAAAAGATGGCGGAACATTTTGGTATTACATCTCAATATCTGCGCAGGCAGTTTCGCAAAGAGACAGACAGCCCGTAGTGGAATATTTTAACGCAATCCAGCTGAAAAAAGTGGAGGAGCTTCTAATCTCCACAAATATGGATATTGCGGATTGGCTACGTGGACGTTCCCAGTTTTATCCGAAAATTTAAAGCGCGCTTTGGCGTCACGCCTAGAAAGTTCAGAGAACTACGCCAAAACAAATACGGTTGAGTTTGTCCGTTTTGCCAGGAAATGCGGCGTGGATAGAGTAATCACTGCGCCCGCTGACTGGGCGCAGAACAACAATGACGATTTGCTGTTTGCACACTATAAAGCAGTGGCTCAGGAACTGCCAATCATGCTGATGACGGCGCTGGGCAAGCGGCCGGTACCGCTCAACGTCATCGAAGAAACCGTAAATACAGTGCCGGAGCTGATTGCGATTAAGGATGATATCTGTAGACATTATGGCCAGCATGTGGCCACATTTGCCCGGAAAGGCGACGTGACGCTGCTTTCCGGCGGGCGTATGGAAGACCATTTGGAAGTTCTATCCCTATGGCTCCAATTCCTGGTTGTCCATTTTTATGCTCTTTATGCCGCGCATCGTCTGGGGTTACTGGGAGGCCGTGCAGGCGAGGAATATGTCGCTTGGAGCTAACCGTACTTTGAAGGCCTTACGAAGGAATTGAACCTTGAATTCGATGCGGTAATCCACACTTCAATGGAGATCAAAGGCATTTGCAAACGCTATCGCCGTGCTCCGTACCCGGTGCGTAGGAGCATCCGGCTGGGATTTGTCTGTCAAATTGGGCTTTACCTGACGGCAGGGCTCTATGCGTTGCTCGCTATGCCGGAAACAAGGCAACCTGAAAAGAAAACCGGCGGGCGCTGGCCGGTCAGGGAAGCCAATCCGTTTCTGTCTCTGGTACGTCTGCGCCATATAGAGCCATGGCAGACGGCTGTTTTTTGGAGCATCCTGATTGCCGCATGCGGAGGCTGGATGTTCGAAAGCGCATTCAATTACAGTATCAGCGCCTTCTTTTCATTCTCGCCGCTGTTCAACGGCGTGCTGAAATGTGGGGTGGGCATTTTAAATGCATTGGTCGGGGCTGGCGTTATAAGACGATTGGTTCGGCGGGGAACGATACGAGGCCCATTGCTCCTGGTAGGGGTGCTGTGTATGGCGGCGAGCTTGTTGAGTGCATGCAGTACAGATCGTGCAATTCTGTTTTTTCCCTTCAGTGTGTGTTTTCTATTGATAAACTCTTTAAATCTCCCGCTTCACCAGGCGCTGCTCACAACAAACAAAGCAAATTTGCCTGTAGGGGAATTGATGGGATTGTTTAACGCCTTTCGCTCTATTGGGCAGGTTGCCGGTTCCATGGTGAGCGGTTTTTCTTATACTGTGGGACACGCACTTCCTTTTTTCTGCGCATCGGCATTCTTCATGATGATGGTTTTTATTTTGAGATGGGGAACATCCGGCGAAAAGAAGCGGCACGCGAACGGCGGCATCAAACGGAGAAAAAAGAATGGTTAAACGAATTTTATGCTTTGGCGATTCCAACACATATGGCTATATCCCCGGCGGCAATGGAAGGCGCTACGGGCCCGATGTGCGATGGACAGGACTGTTGAGCGCATGGTTAAAGCCGGAGTGTCTGATAATTGAAGAGGGCAGCCACATATCTAAAGACACAGGCGGAACACTCCACGCGCTTGTCAGAGATTTCGTCCGTTATAAGGATGGTTTGATTTTTAGTACGGAAAAAGCACCACGCTGCAGTTGAAAAACAACTGTACAGCGTGGTGTTTTTTGTTTCAAACATGGCCGGCTCTATGCTTCAAGGCAAACCATGCAGGAAATCAGGTCGTGATAACATCTCATGTTGGTGCAGTGCTTCAAGAGGTATCGCCAATACGTCAATGGGAGGTATTGTGACGGAAGGCGGAAGATAAGAGTTGTATTGAGAGATATAGAAATCAACCAAAATTTACCAGGTGTGAAAGCGGCACATAAATTGATCGCGTTATCTATCCTGGCGGCTTAGGTGGGTACAATAAAGAGTCGAACCTGTTTCATGGCGGACAATTAAATCTGGGAGGCAGTATTATGAAGCGTATGGTGTTGTCACAGGACGTTATTTCAGCATTCATTACACAGCAGCGGCAAGATGAAAAATCGAAAGCGACCCTTGAAAAATACAACAGGGATATTCTTGCTTTCTATTCATTTTTGCCGGAAGACAAGCGTGTAGATAAAGAAAAGGTGATTGACTATAAGACGCATCTGATTGAGGCGGATTATGCGGTGGCCAGTATCAACTCCATGCTGGTTGCTGTGAACAGTATATTGGCATATATGGGAGCCTACGAGTGCCGTGTGCGTTTGATAAAGCAACAAAGGCAAAGCTTTTGTGACAAGAAAAAGGAATTGACTCGTGAAGAATATTTTAATCTTGTAGAAACCGCCCAAAAAAGAGGAAATATGCAGCTTGCTTTAATTTTGCAAACGATTTGTGCTACCGGCATCCGTGTGAGTGAGCTGCAGTATATCACCGTGCAAGCTTTGAGACGTCAGGAAGCGCAAGTAAGCTGCAAGGGGAAAATCCGAAGAATACTGATTCCAAAAGCGTTGTGTATCCGTCTGAGCAAATATTGCAAAGAGCGCTCAATCTGCAAAGGCAGTGTGTTTGTTTCACGGAACGGATGCCCAACCAACCGTTCCAGCATCTGGGCAGCAATGAAAAGGTTGTGCGTATATGCCAAAGTAGCAGCGGAGAAAGTATTCCCTCACAACCTTCGGCACCTTTTTGCCCGTATCTTCTACAAACAGCATAAAGATATCGTCCGGCTGGCTGATGTCTTGGGGCACAGCAACGTGAATACAACTCGTATTTATACTTTGACTTCCGGAAATGAGCAGTTAAGCCAGCTGGCGCGAATGCAGCTCTTGATTTGAAAAAATAAAACCGCCCGGGAAGAGCGGTCGGCAATCACATAATTTGCATTATGTCTTTATATCTGCGGCAATCAATGTGCGTCTACCGCTAACAACCAAAATAAAGGCACACTGAAAGAGACCTTGCACAAATTGTGGTCAACATTTTTCAGTGAGCCTGTTTGTAATGCAAAAAATACAAAATGCCGTTGACCATATTGATAAAAAGGCCTATAATGGTTATCGATAATATGTAAGAAATTCTGGCTGCCAATGCAGAATGATTACATAATGCAAATTATGTCATAGCTGTCGAAACGCTCGACGGCTTTTTTTCTAAGACATAATGCAAATTATGTAGTTGATGCCAGACAACGGAGGGAAACGCTTGAAGGAAGAGTACGAGACCATAGATCTGCTTGAAATACTGCGGCTATTAAAGAAAAATTTACTGGTCATTCTTGTTGTTACCATTTTGCTTGCCGTTGCGGGATATCTCGTCAGTACATTTGCAATGACACCGCAATATGAAGCCAGTGCTACGTTGATTGTTAACTCGAGAGAGGACCAGGCTGCTGCACAAGCGCCCATTACAAATGATCAGCTCACGTCGGCTACGAAGCTGGTAGATACATACGCAGTTATCCTTACCAGTGATACGGTGCTGGACAAAACGATTTCAAATCTGAACCTTAACATGTCGTACAACGATTTGGTAGAAAGAGTGCGCATTGAATCTGTGAATTCCACACAGGTAATGAAAATCACCGTAAAGGATACAGATCCCGAGAGGGCGCGAGCGATTGCAGCAGATATCGTTGAGCAAGCACCGGAGATTATTATCCAAACAGTGAAAGCCGGCAGCGTAGAGATAATATCGAAGGCCAAAGCAGAGACGGTGCCTGTTTCTCCCAGCAAAGCCAAAAACACAGTACTTGCTGGGATGCTTGGTTTGGTCATTTCAGTCGGCATCGTAATCTTGCGGTATCTTCTGAACAATAAGTTCATGACAGATGATGATATCACGAATAAATTAGGGCTTACTGTTCTTGGCGTAATTCCTCAGATTGATATGAAGGGGGAGAGATGATGGCAAAAAAATCAAAACCAATAAGGCGAGAATTTGTTTTGATGAATAAGAATACTCCTTTCCAGTATCAGGAAGCATACAAGAGCCTGCGAACAAACCTTAATTTCATGGCCATGGGTAAGGCTTGCAAAAAGCTTATCTTTACCAGCGCGATCCCGGGTGAAGGAAAGAGCAGTGTTGCGTTAAATTTGGCTGTGTCTTTGGCCGAGACGGGGAGCCGTGTCCTTGTGATCGATTGCGATTTACGCAAGCCGGTTATCCATCGGTATTTGAAAATAGACAATTCTGCCTACAAGGGGATAACCAGTGCTCTTGCGGATGGCTCTTTGGCCGAATCTATCATCAACATGAAGGGCCTCGGCCTGCATGTAATGGTCGCGGATGCGATTCCACCGAACCCGGTAGAATTGCTGGGGTCTCCTCGAATGAAGAACCTGATTGATGAACTCGATAAGCATTATGAATACATCATTTTCGATACACCGCCCGTTTCCGTGGTAACGGATGCAGCGGTTTTAAGTCAATATGCCGACGGTGTTATTTTGGTAGTGCGGCAAAACTATGCGACCTTTGATGAGGTCGGGCTTGCAAAAAAGAATCTCGATGCGGTAAATGCTAATATCCTGGGTGCGGTATTGAACGGGTTTGATACAAAATCGACCGAAAAGAAAAACGGTTATTATTACAGCTACAACTATTCATATGAGAACGCTGACCGATGACGGATTTACATTGCCACATTTTACCTGCAATAGACGATGGTGCTAAAAACGCCAAAGTTTCTATGGAACTATTACGAATGCAGAACGATGCCGGAATCACCGACATTGTGTGTACGCCACATTTTAATCCCGACAGCCAGAATTTAGAGGATTTTATTGATAAAAGATACCGTTCTGCAAGATACCTAGCTGATCATGTATTTCGCTCTGAATTGCCTGTGCGTTTAAAGTTCGGTGCTGAAGTGAGAATTTCGCCAACAATTCTTGATTTGGATTTTCTGCCTTTATGCTTTCAGAAAACGAAAGTAATGCTTCTTGAGATGCCGAGGACGCTTCGACCCCAGTGGGATACAAATGTTATTTATCAGTTGACTCTTGGTGGCGTGATACCGCTGATTGCGCATATTGAGCGATATCCATATGTGCAGAAAAACCCGAATATTGCATTGGATTGGATCGAGGCGGGCGCCTATTTACAAGTAAATGCTGATTCCATTGTGGGAGATACAATGCAACGAAATTTTGTGTACAGGTTGATTAAGCATGGAGTGGTCCATGTGATCGCTTCAGATACGCATTCTCCTGATAAGCGCCCCCCTCAGTTAACGAAAGCAATGCGTTTGATCACAAGAAAGTTTGACAATGCAGTGGGCGGGAAGCTTGAATGCAATGCCCAATCTCTTTTTAACGGGGATGCTCCTGATGTAGAGCAGCCTGTTCCCATCTCAAAATGGTTCTAATGACAGGATGTGTATCTGTTGGGAACCATTTTTTATAGTTATTAGATGAATATAATGCTTTTATTTTGTGTAAAAACATTAATTTTTTTGTGAAAAATGGAGTAAATGATTTTATTTCCGGGGAAATGAAGTGAGATTGTGAGTGATTGGGAGATCATCGCTTTGACCCAATTCTGATGAGCGTGGATTTAATACTAGGATATAACAATTCAAGCTAGCATCGGATATAACCACACCGGTGCGGGTTTATAATTTCTTACTATTATTTGTGTGAGGGATTTTCGAGATGACGAGCATGACCGAAGAGAACAGAAATATTACGCGAGCAGCCAGTATCATCATTATCGTGTCGATGACCGCTTCTTTCGCAGCCGTTTGGTTGATTTACTACAACAATATTGTGTTTAGAACGCACCGTGAATTGGGGGCGTTTTTCACTATATTGATTTGGCTGATTTTGTATTTGAAATTCGGTCAAGTCTATCGTGCGTTTAAGATTGCATCCAACGCCATCGGGGAAACAGCGTTTTCTCAGTTTCTTTCCATTGGCTTTGCTGATTTGATTTTGTATGTTGCGAGTTGCCTTGTGGCAAGAGCGTATGTAAATGTTTTGCCAGGCGCTGGGATTGTAGTGCTACAGAGTGTGATGGGGTTCTTTTGGGCAACTCGCTCAAAACAATACTTTTTGGCTCATGTGGAACCACGCAACTGCCTGTTAATTTATGATGCGGATATTACAGGACAAGATCAAATCAAGGGACGTGAATTTGTTAAAAAGCTAGAAGCAACATATGGTCACTTATTTAAAATTGTGGCGCGCATACCTGTATCAGACGAGATTAATGAAGCCTTAACAGAAGTCGCAAGCTATCCGGTTATCTTCATTTACGATATTCCGCTTGAGAAACGCAGTAAAATAGTGAATTACTGCGTCAACACAGGCAAGCGCTTTTATGTCACTCCAACTATCGAGGACATTATCGCTCGCGGTTATGATGTAAAGCACTTCATTGATACGCCTCTGATGGAATATAACGGTACATTCAAGAACGCACAGACCTATTTCGGAAAACGCGCCTGTGACATAGTAATTAGCTTACTCATGTTGATTGTAACATCTCCCATTATGTTGATTGCAGCTATTGCAATTAAGCTGGAGGATGGCGGCACGGTGTTCTTCAAGCAGGTTCGTGTTGGGCAGGGCGGTAAGGCGTTCAATATTCTGAAATTCCGTAGCATGATTATGGATGCAGAAAAAGATGGCAGACCCCGCCCAGCAGTTGCGGGAGATCCGCGCATTACTAAAGTAGGGAAGATTCTGCGTTCAACTAGACTGGATGAGCTTCCACAAATTTTTAATATTATTAAGGGCGATTTGAGCCTTGTTGGGCCACGACCAGAGCGTGTGGAGCACGTTGATCTCTATACGCAGGAACTGCCAGAATTTAGCTATCGCCTGCGTGTCAAAGCCGGTTTAACAGGTTACGCACAGATTTATGGAAAGTACAACACCAGCGCAAGAGATAAACTGCTTCTCGATTTGCTTTACATAGAACAACAAAGCTTCTTGATGGATTTAAGAATTGTATTCTTGACTGTGAAAATCATGTTTACACCAGAAAGTACAGAAGGTTTTGAAGAAAAGAAATCAAAGTTGATCAACCAAAAAGCGAATAGAGAAAAACAGACGGCGGATATGTAATTAAGGTTGGAGTAAATAAAGATGAACCATGTATTTGTTGTTGGGAGCAAGGGAATCCCTGCCCAGTATGGCGGATTTGAAACCTTTATTGAGGAGCTGACAGCAGGAAAGCAGTCACCTGAAATAATGTATCACGTTTCTTGTATGAATAACGATGAAAATCATTTTGAGTATAATGATGCGGATTGCTTTAATGTACGAGTTCCAATGCCGGGGGCACCGGGGCGAATTTTCCATGTGGGACGTGTTTTGTCACAAGTGGAAGAATGGATCAAGTGTCATTCGAATGAGAGAGTAATAGTCTACATTCTCGGCTGTCGAATTGGACCACTTCTTATTCCGTACGCAAAAAAACTGCACAAGTTGGGAGCGAAAATTTACTGCAATCCGGATGGCCTTGAATGGAAACGGAGCAAGTGGAGCACGCCGGCCAAGACTTTTTTGAAATACTGTGAGAAATGCCTAGTGGAAAACAGTGACTTGTCCATATGCGACTCTGTTAACATCGAAAAGTACATTCAGGAAACTTATAGTAAAAAGGCCAAAACAACAACCTTTATTGCATATGGAGCTTACGTAGAGAAGTCTATATGCAGTGAAGAAAAACTGCAGGAATGGTATTCTCAGCACAATCTCTCTACCGACAGCTATTATTTGATTGTTGGTCGTTTTGTACCAGAAAATAACTATGAAACTATGATTGCTGAATTTATGCGAAGCAAGACAAAGCGTGATTTGGTTATCATCACAAATGTAGAAAAGAACAAGTTTTATACTGTACTGGCCGAAAAGACGGGGTTTGAAAAGGATAAACGTATTAAATTTGTAGGTACTGTATATGATCAGCAGCTTTTGAAAAAAATCCGTGAAGGTGCCCATGGCTACATGCACGGTCATGAGGTGGGGGGCACGAACCCCAGTTTGCTGGAAGGTCTCGCCAGTACAAAAATTAACCTGTTGTTGAATGTTGGCTTCAATACAGAGGTGGGCGGGAATGGAGCACTGTATTGGGAAAAGCGTTCCGGTGATTTGGCCAAGCTACTTGATCAGGCGGATGTCTTGGGCGGAGATGAGATTAGCCGGCTCGATCAATTGAGCACCAGCCGCATTAAAGATGCTTACCGCTGGGAAGACATCATTACAAAATATGAAGAAGTGTTTTTAGAAGGTTTTCGAACAATAAATAACAATAATAACGAAGTGAAATCTTTCGTTTTTGGTGAGAGAAATACATGAAAGTTGTAATGTTGAGAACAAATGGAATCAATCCAGATCCTCGATGTGAGAAGGAACTTAACAGTATGCTTCTGGTCCCCGGTTTAGCTGTAAGTGCTGTGGCTTGGGATCGAAACAGTAATATAAAAAAGCAATGTGCATCGCTCCATCTTAGCAATGGAACAGTGCCCATTATTCGCTTTGGTGTTCCTGCATCGTGGGGTGGGGGGATGAAGGTCAATTTTCTACCTATGCTCAAATTTGAATGGAAACTCTTTTGGTGGTTAATCAAAAACACAAAAGAGTATGACTGTGTTCATGCTTGTGATCTTCTGACAGGTCTCCCTGCATTACTTCCGTGTAAAATCTTTCATAAGAAAATCGTCTATGACATTTTTGATTACTACGCAGCAACGACTCACGGTCCTCAACGACTCCTAAATTTGTTTGCAAAGCTTGAGGATTTTGTAATCAACCATTCGGATGTAACAATTATCTGCAGTGAAAAGCGGATGGAACAGATCTCACAGGCATCTCCCAAAAAACTTGTGGTGTTGCACAATGCACCCTCCAGAGAGCAGCTTGAGGTACCTATTGACGGAGTGACGGTAAAATCAAAAGGTCTATCTGTCGATAGGGTGAAAATTATATATGTGGGTAACTTAGTTGAGGATCGCTTTATATTGAAGGCTCTTTCATTGGCGGACAGTATTCCGAATGTTGAATTTCACATTGGAGGAATGGGAGCCCTGGAAGATGTGGTAGCCCGAATTGCACAAGAGAAAGAAAATGTCTTTTTCTATGGAAAAATGAAATACTCGGATGTTATTTCCTTGGAGAATCAAGGTGACATTCTTTTGGCTCTATATGATCCGGCGCTTCCGAACCATCGATATGCTGCACCCAATAAGTTCTATGAGGCGCTGGCATTAGGAAAACCGCTGATCATGTTCCACAACACCGGAATGGACGATATTGTTATGGCCAATAACATTGGCGCTGTTTGCGATGCAACAGAGAAGGGTATCTATTCAGCCATTATTGAACTCCAGAGTAAACGTGATGTGTGGGCGCCGATGGCGGAAAAAATGAAGGCATTGTTTGATGAGGAATACTCGTGGAATATCATGGAGAAACGCTTGATGTCATTATATGAAGAGATAGTAGGAAGCTAATTATGGTTATTGATAAACCTAAGGTGCGCAACTATTGTACGGTTGTTCTGGTACTAATTCCGTTAATTGGACAATATGGGGTATTTACAAAAACACTAACTTTTGCGGATGTGGCAATAATTCCAGCAATATTGGTTGTTTTATTATTCCATTTGATGGGGAAATACGAGATGCGCGAGAGGATTTACCCTGTATTTGCAGTTTGGTATTTATTGACGGCGCTGATTATCTCGCCTTTTTGGAGAAAACTGTTTTCAGCTGGAACATTAACGTCTGTTCTTCAAAATGCTGTCTATTTTGCCACCGTTATTCTCGTTGCACCTTATTTTTTTGACTGTAATTTTGCAGTTAAAGTATATTCGAAGGTGGTCATAGTCCTCTGTGTTATCCTCTTTATTCAGGCGGGGTTGCATCTGACCACTGGGTCAGTGACACCTTGGATTCTAAACAGTGATTTATTCCCTGCTGTTTATGTAAGCGATGATTTCTTTGATGGCGGATATTTGGAAACAATTACGGCATCTTCTTATAGACCGGCAAGCTTGTTTTCGGAACCGGCACTGTTTGCTCAGTATGTTACACCTTGCCTAATTTTGAACATCTACACAAAAGAAAAGACATGGAAAAACTATTTCGCAATCGTGTTGACAACTGTTTCTGTTCTGTTGGCTGGTTCAGCTAACGGTATTGTATATATCTTAATTGCATGGGGATTTGCCGGAATATACAACATTGCAGAAAAGTTTAAGCATAAAGAGTTCAAGATAAAGGCTGGCTATTCCATTTTAATTCTGTTGGCAGCTATATTTTTACCAAAGATTGCTCAGGGATTCACAGAGGTGCTGTCCTTACTCTTTGCAAGATTTAGCGAGCTTTTTGATTTGAAGGGAATATCTTCAGGAAGCCTAAGAGTTATTCGCGGATGGAAGATCTTTTTGAGTATGTCTTTTATAGAACAGTTATTGGGCATTGGAACAGGAAACGTTGTCCCGTATCTGTCTTTGCATTCGCATATTGTTCCAATTTTTGTAAAGGCCTACAACGGCTATATGAGTGGTCTATCTGCAATTTTTGTCAATTCAGGTATTATTGGCGGTTTTCTTTACCTCTCCTGGTGGGTTAAATATTTTTTCAGCAGGAAAGCAGTTGTAAAAGGACTACAGGTATTTCTTATGTTATACTTGCTCGCTTCCTTTTCGTTTAATACATATCAATTTATTTTGACGATGGTTGTGGTAATAGCTCTGGAAAAACAAGATGATGACCTAACTATTCGATTTATGTAACCAATATGTATCGTCATAAGACATTATATTATAGACATTCGTTGTAACACACGGTTCCGGATTTTGCGGAGGGCAATATGAACATCTTAGAAATTGAAAAAAAAGCATGCACAGGATGCATGGCATGTTCCAGTGTTTGTCCTGTACATTGCATAATGTCTAGATACGATCCAGAAGGATTTGCCTATCCGGTGATAGATGAAGTTAAGTGCATTGACTGTTCTAAGTGCGTAAAGACCTGTCCCTATGACAACAAGACTGAACTTTTCGCTACGAGAACCGCTTATGCTGTTCAGGCAAAAGACTGGGATAACTTAAAAAACAGTGCATCCGGCGGCATTGCCTTTGAGCTTTGCCGCCAGGCAATCCTAGATGGTGGTGTGGCCTATGGTGCAATCTACGATGAATCTCTAAGAGTTCATCACGCAAGAGCTGAAACAATCCAGCAGTTGCAGGCCCAGCAGGGTTCCAAATACGTACAGAGTGATTTCTCCTCCATTTATTCGCAAGTCAAAGAAGACTGCATAAAGGGGAGGGGAGTGGTGGTGGTTGGCACCCCCTGTCAGATTGCAGGTCTGAGAAATTTTCTGAACCATGACTATACCAATCTGCTGCTTGTTGACTTGATTTGCCATGGTGTGCCCAGTCAAAAGCTGTTCGACAAATACTTGGGTTGGAAATCAAAACAGCTTCGCGTGGACAGAATTAACGATTATCGTTTTCGAGACAAAGCTAAAGGATGGGGAACAACCTTTAAGGTGATTGCTGACAACAAGATCCAATACGGAGGCGCTATGGAAGAGCCTTACTACGCTGACTTTGAATTCGCCCGCTCCTACCGAGAATCCTGTTACCAGTGCCAGTATGCTTGTCCTGAACGCACAGGTGACATCACAGTAGGAGATTATTGGAATTTTTTCAAGTTTCATCCGAAGTCACTGGTCGATACAACAAAGGGTGTTTCCTGCGTCTTGGTAAACACACAGAGAGGAGAGGATGCTCTCAATGGAACTTCTTCCCGTCTGCAAATAATACTTTCCACTGTAGAGAAGGTTAATGCCTGTAATAGCAGTCTAACGGGACCTGCTCACAAGCCTGACATCCGAGAGCAATTTTACCGACACATTGACGCCGAGGGTTTTGACTGGTCTCAGAAAAGAATAAAGAAGACGAGGGCCTACTACAAGAGCTGGATTGTACGCCATGTACCGAAGTCCGTTAAGAAAGCTCTAAAGAAGATGAAGGGGAGAATGAAAAAGTGAAAACACTGACCATTACGCTTCACGATACCGACAACTGTGGTTCATCTCTGCAAGCGTTTTCTTTACAGAAGTTTCTGCTGTCTAATGGAATAGACAACGAGATTATCGACTATGTCCCTGAGTATGCCAAGAATAACGGATCTCCGATTAAAAGCCTTCTGCGTAAGCTGATTTTCTACCGGGATTCCAATGAACGTGATAAGAAGTTCCATCAATTTGTTGTGGATTATCTGCATCTGACGGAGAAGAAGTATCGGAGTTTTCAGGAACTGGACGGGACACCCCCGGAGGCTGATTTCTACATCACCGGCAGCGACCAGCTGTGGAATGCCACGTACCGGTGTGGAAATGACCCTGCATTCTACCTTGACTTCGTGAAGACTGGAAAGAAGCTGGCTTATGCAGTCAGCCTTGGCCGGGAAGTAATTCCCAAAGACAACCTGGAACTAGTCAAGAAATATGCTCAGGATTATCAGTGGCTGTCTGTCCGTGAAAAGTCTTCTGTCAAGCAGTTGGAAGGGGTTCTGAATGGGAAACGGGTTGACTATGTCTGTGATCCGGTGCTCCTGAATACGGTGGAAATCTACCTTCAGATGCAGGCACCCCGGCTGATAAAAGACCCTTATATTCTGGTATATATGGCGCAAATCCCCGATGCTCCCTCTATGGACGCCTTTATCGAGGCGATTCAGAAGAAGGTAAATGGTAAAGTCGTACTTATTGGCTCCTATCGGAACCGTTGCGCCTGTGACATCCACAAAAGGGATGTGGCACCTGCTGAGTTCTTGAGTCTCATTGCAAACGCCGAGTACATTATCTCCAATTCGTTCCACGCAACCATGTTCTCCATGATCTATGAGAAGCAGTTTGCAACTGTCCTGCCAGAAAGGAATGGAACGAGGATCAAGGAGATTCTGGATTACACTGATTTGACAGAGCATGCAATCTCTTCCATTTCTGTGCCTTGGATTGAGGACTATACGGAAGTCAGAAACAAGCTGGCACATTTCCGAACACAGTCTCAGCAGATACTACTGAATGAGCTGGGAAAGTAATTCTATGAGTGAGAAAACCATTAAGTTCATCAAGAATGTGGGCGCAATGTTTATTGCCAATGGTGTATCATTCCTGATTTCAGCGTTAATCACCTTCATTGTTCCTAAAGTTCTGGATGTTGAAAGCTATGCCTATATTCAGCTGTATATTTTCTACACCTCTTATGTGAGCTACCTTCACTATGGATGGGTGGATGGCATTCGGCTGAGATACGGTGGAGCATACTACGAAGATCTGGACAAACCGCTGTTCGGCTCTCAGATTTGGGAATATTCGATTCTGCAGATGATTGTGTCATTTGGCGTAATCCTTGGTGTATCTTTCTTTTTCGATGCTGGCAATCGGAAAATCGCACTGCTGGCTGTCGGCATTTGCATGTTATTCCGCCTGCCCCGCCTGATGCCTCAGTACATCATGGAGATGAGCAACCGAATTAAGGAATGTGCCCGAATTATCATCATCGAACGCGGCATCTATTTGGCTCTGACCTGCACCGTAATTTGGAGTGGTAAAACCTCCGTTGCGTCCCTGCTTCTGTGCGACCTAGCGGGTCAGGCCATTTCTTCCGCATATGCCTTCTGGTGCTGCAGAGACTTGGTGGCTACCAAGCCAACAAAACTGACAGTGAGTACCAAAGAAGCGTGGAGAAATGTGTCCTCTGGTATCAAGCTGACCATTGCGAATGTTTCTTCGCTTCTAATTATCGGCATCATCCGCATGAGTATTGAGAATCAGTGGGACATCGAAACCTTTGGGAAAATCTCCCTGACCATTAGCATCTCCAACCTGCTAATGGTTTTCATCCGCGCTGTGGCAATGGTTATGTTCCCCACACTGCGGAGAATTAACAAGGACAAGCTTGCCGCTGTGTACTCTACGATGCGGCTTGGAATTATGCTCCCTCTGCTTGGTATGCTCATTGTATACTATCCCCTTAAAGTAGTCATGTCTATTTGGCTTCCTCAGTATGCTGAGAGTTTGAAGTACATGGCGCTGTTGTTCCCCATGTGCATCTTTGAGAGCAAAATGAGTATGTTGATTGAAACATACCTGAAGACAATCCGTATGGAAGGCTGGTTGCTGAAAATCAATCTAATTACAGTGTCGCTGAGTGGTGTGCTGGCATTTATTACTTCCTATGTCTTGCACAACCTGACTCTGGCAGTTCTGTCTATCGTCATCCTCCTCGCCTTCCGCTGTGTAATCGCAGAAACAGTTCTGTCTAAGAAGATGAACCTTGATGTTAAGAAGCTTATTTGCCTAGAACTGGTCTTGGTGGCTGTCTTCATCTTTGCCAGCTGGTACATTGATGGTATCGCAGGCGAATTAGTGTATCTCGCATTCTATTTGGCGTATCTCTTCCTGCAGCGCCACGAAATTAAAAAAAATTTGAAAATGGTTAAAAAATGAGAGGATATTTGCATGAAAAAAGTAATGCTTGTATTTGGAACTAGACCTGAGGCCATTAAGATGTGCCCTCTAGTGAACGAACTGAAAAGTCGTGTCGCCATTCAGACCGTTGTCTGTGTGACCGGCCAGCACAGAGAAATGCTGGCTCAGGTCTTGCACGCCTTCAATGTGGAGCCAGATTACGACCTTTCCATTATGAAGGATAAGCAGACTCTGTTTGACGTCACCATCAATATTCTGGACAGAATACGTGAGGTTCTGGTACAGGAGAAACCCGACGTTGTTCTGGTTCACGGCGATACAAGTACTACCTTCGTAACTGCTTTAGCTTGCTTTTATCTCAGAATCACTGTGGGACATGTAGAGGCTGGTCTGCGCACTTACGACATCTATTCCCCTTACCCCGAAGAGTTCAACCGTCAGGCAGTTGGCATTATTTCCAAGTTTAACTTTGCTCCTACCGAGATGTCCAAGGGAAATCTCCTGCGAGAAGGGAAGAAGCCTGCAAACATCTATGTTACGGGAAATACGGCAATTGATGCCCTCAAAACTACCGTCCGCGCAGATTATACTCATCCAGAGCTGGAATGGGCAACAGATAGCCGCCTGATTATGATTACAGCACACCGTCGTGAAAATTTGGGTGAACCGATGCAGCATATGTTCCGTGCTATCCGCCGCGTAATGGATGAACACCCAGATGTAAAAGCAATCTACCCGATTCATATGAACCCTGTTGTCAGAGAAACAGCAAATAGCATTTTGGGTAATGATGACCGTGTTCATATCATCGAACCACTTGATGTTCTTGATTTTCACAACTTCTTATCTCGCAGCTATTTGATTTTGACAGATAGTGGTGGAATACAAGAAGAAGCGCCCAGCCTTGGCAAGCCAGTTCTTGTTATGCGTGACACAACAGAGCGCCCTGAAGGCATTGTGGCAGGTACGCTTAAGTTGGTTGGCACGGGAGAAGAAACTATCTACAAAGAGTTCAATTGTTTACTATCTGATAAGGATGAATATGAAGCTATGAGTAAGGCAAGCAATCCATATGGCGATGGACATGCCTGTGAACGAATTGCCGATATCTTAGAGAAAAAACTCTAATATGAGTTTTACTCAGCAGCCATGCATCAACATGGCTTTACTGCTTAAATATGCCACCTCTTACCAATGGCGAGCAAAAGGCAATGTGCGCTTGAGATTCCGTTTATAACATAAGGGAGACCATACTTTGAAAAACAGAAAAAAAACGATTGGCATTATCATTACCATTTCAATAGTTTTACTTTTAACGATAGTGACTCTGTTGGGGTGGGCGTATTACAATTCAAAGCTTGATTTAATTCAATATGATGATGGCAGTAAAGAAATAGACACCAGCACAAGTTACGCCATAGATAATGATGAGTTGGACATTGCCGACCTTCCGGATGCACCAGAAGATGTGGATGCTTCCGGCGGAATAGAAATTTTGGAAGGTGATATTTATCACGACGACAATGTTGTAAACATTCTGTTGCTTGGCACGGATGAACGAACGGATGAATTTAATGAAAACGCACGTGCGGATGCAATTATGGTGATGAGTCTGAATACCAAGGAGCATACGATCAAGCTCATCAGTATTGAACGGGGAATCGGCGTACCGGTGCCGGGACGTAATGATGATTGGATCACACACACCTTCCGATATGGCGGTGCTGCACTTACAATGCAGACGGTGCGTGATTGCTTCAAATTGGACGTAGAACGATATGTTCGTGTGAATTTCAATGTAGTAAGTAAAGCTATCGACAAAATCGGCGGCGTAGATATTGAGTTGACACAAGCAGAAGCTGAGCATCTAAACAGTGCCAAGAAAAATTATTATGAAAGCGGCTCTGACATCCAAACGGTACGTGCAGGTACCAATCATTTGAACGGTGATACGGCAATGGCGTATGCCCGTATTCGTAAAATCGATAGCGACTGGAAACGCATTGAACGTCAGCGCACGGTGATTCAGGCGGCAATTAATCAGGTGAAAAATTCAGATATTTTCACTCTAAATGCATTAGCTGATGCAATTTTACCCATGGTTCAAACGAATTTGACAAAAGCCGAAATTACACGTTTGATGCTTGAGGTACCTGCATTTCTGAGTGAAGGCTCTAAGATGGAACAAATGACGATTCCTACCTACGAAACATGCTGGAACAGCGTAGGGGTGGACGGACGCAAAATGATTGGGGTCGATTTTGAAGCCAATGCGCAAATTTTGCGTGAGTTTTTCTATGGCACTCATGATGGGATTTCAGAATAGTCAATAATTTTATCCAGGTGATTTAAATGAGGAGATTTATACGGAGTGGGGATCTATTTGAAGATTTAAGACGCTCACTCGACTGTGAATTTATCTCGGATACCATTAGAACTCCCTTTAGATATGAGGCGTGTCGTATGCTTACTTCGGCTGTGCTCACAGGTTATCCATTAGAACAATGAATAGATATGGTGAAATACTTTTCCTTTGGTAATGCAGCATTGATAAAAAGTGAGGAAGATGCCAAAAAGTTTTTTGGGAAGTATTTGAATGAGCTGTAATGGGGCGGAATAGGTGAATAGCTATAAAGCTTGAAATGTAAAATGAAAAATAAAGCGAGAAAAATTGGGTTATTCATCCTCTGGCTGGTATTTGAAATGCCAAGGGGGAGAGAAAAAGCTACAGTGCGATGAGATTGTAGTGGTAGAAAGTGTGCATACTTTTCTAAAGATTTATTGCCAAACACTTAACATTACTCAGATGTGCGCTTTACCCAAAGTTCGTGAAGCTGCGCCATCACCTCCTCACCGGAAAGATCGGGATTGTTGAATATACGAATAACCTCCATCATGCTTTCCGGAATTTCCGGCAGGTTCTGGAAGTCAAGTTCATCTGTTTCCGAGCGGAGTTCAACGGATGGAATTTCAAAGATTTCCGCAAGCACGTCATACGTAGAGCGTTTCTTAGGATAGGATTCACCTTTTTCGTATGAGATGATCGTGCGCAGTGACAGGCCAGACAGCTTTGCCAGTTCGGCCTGAGTCCAACCCTTTTCTTTTCGCAGACGCCGTACCTTTTCCCCAAAGGTCATTCCAATCTACCCCTCTCTTAAAAAATGCGGATATTTTGCATGTTTTTGATATAAAAGTATTGACACGAGAAAAAAACGGATGTAGAACACAGTCGTGCAGATATTCTGCATGTCCGTATTCTATTACGGAGCAGCGGAAATGTCAACAGCGGGCGCATTGAAAAAACGGGACCGCAGGAGGACAATTGACAAATCCACAATGTGCCGGGATAGAATATTGTTCTGTCAGAACCGACTGTGAAGCGGGAGCAGTCGTGGACATAATTCCCCAGCACCTTGCTGCGAAAACAAGCAACGAGGGCGTGAACCTTGAAAACAGAATACCAGCACGGCAGGTACGTTTCTATTGACACGAGCGACATCGGGAAAAGCGCCAGGACGTGCGGACAGCGGCGCACGGATGAGAGGTGTGAGCCGGGTTCTGCGCAGAGCGATACATTTTGCCCGTAAAGGGGCCACCATGGCAGGCCCTATTGCCATTGACTGTCGATGAGGAGAAAATGACACACCAGCAGCCCGGCGCAACAGACCGGGTGAGAGACTTTGGGTTGTAATCAGTAAGACCTTCAGGCTCCCAGTGAGCGGCTGAAATGCCAACGGCCCGCCTGCCGTGTTCCCAGTCCATCAGGGGGCGAGCTGCGAATACGGTGGAGATATCTGTCTAAAGAACGGACATGTATGAAAATGCAAGTGAGGCAGGCATCCAATTGGATGCCTGTATGAGCGGAGTTTTCAAAACAAGGCATCCATGTGGATGCCTGCAAGAAACAAAGGAGCGGAGCAGACGATTCAAACGAATTGTGAATCTGTACGAAAAAGCTGCTGTGCCGCAATTGAAGAGACGGGTAAAACGCAAAAAGATTTTTCTGTCCGGAGCGTTTTGAACGTTCTGCAACATTGCGGCATTCCCCACATGATTGTATGTTCAGAGATGCTTCTCTGCAGCGAGCATGGGCTTTGTGTTGCCATCCGGCAACCCTTTGCCGCCGCGGACGCGGCACATACGGGGCCAGCCCCGAACCCCATGCAGGTGTGGATATGAGAAAACGGACACAGGGAATCAATGTGCGTGTGACAACGGCGGAAAAGTGCAAAATCGAAAGGTCGGCAGCAGGCTGTGGGCTTACAGTATCGGAAT
>OGXS01000278.1_pt1 | contig 52201 bp, 51 predicted proteins | sample 1576371 | NCBI WGS metagenome assembly OGXS01 (sample SAMEA3541475, study PRJEB24748) | human gut metagenome | biome: human gut; feature: human-associated habitat; material: faeces | place: China | collected 2012
CTCCTTTTTCGGTTCGTCCTTCCAGTAATGGGGCGACAGATGTTTATCCATCGCTCCGTAGGAATACCAGTAATCAAAGTGATGACGCCGTTCTCCCGGCGGAGTAAAGGCATCCCAGTTCACCGCACCGGATTCCGGCTTCTCGTGAAAGTTCATCTCACTCGCGTCGAGATGGTATTTGCCCACATAGGCAGTCTCATATCCCGCCTCATTCAGATAATCTGCCAGTTCTTCCTGCGTCTCAATCTGATATTTGTTGATCAGTTCGATGATCTTCGCGTGTCGGTTTACTCTCATGTTCTAATTTCCTTTCATCTTTCTGCGCAGCATTTCCAGAAAACTGATCCTGCTAAGCCGCATCAGCCTGGTAGAAGCGCCGGCTTTCCGAATGGTCACTGTATCTCCTGTCACAAGCGGCATGGTATCCGCCCCATCGAAGGCTACCATGGCTTCTTCCACCGCTTCATGGCGTCCCTCGGCGATCTCTACTACAATTTCATCCTCCGCGGACAAGACAATGCTGCTGGTGTTCAGCGCGTGGGGACAGATGGGCGTGATCACGATCATAGAAGCCGTCGGCTCTACGATAGGGCCTCCCGCTGACAGGTTATAAGCGGTAGAACCGGTAGGCGTGGAGATGATGACGCCGTCCGCCTCATAGGTGTTCAAGAGTTCCCCATTCACATAGATTCGGAAATGAATGATCCGGATCTCTGTTTTCCTGGAAACTACAATATCATTCAAAGACACGTCTTTTCGTCCATCTGATAAGATCCCTTCCAGCATCATCCGGTCTTCCAGGCCATATTCGCCTCTGAGGATCTGCTCGATGGCTTCATCAATATGGTTGACTTCCACTTCTGTCAGATATCCCAGTGTTCCCATATTGATTCCTAATACCGGGATATTCCGGCCTTGGAGAAGCCTCGCTACTTCGATCAGGCTTCCGTCCCCGCCGATCACCACCGCGCAGTCGATTTTCTCTGGAACGCTCTCTCTGATAATCTGCTTATTCTCGTCTTTCCGGCACAGCACGCAAGTTTTCCCCGCCTTCTCAAGCAGCTTCTTTACCCTGGCGGTCACCTGTCCGTCCGCGTCTTTTCCGTCATTTGTCACAATAAAAAAGTGCTCCATCTTTCTCTCCCTTATCCTTTTGCCAGCGCGGCAAACGCCTGCTCCACCGTCTCATCAATATCCACGCCGGAAGCAGTCTCTCCCTCTTCCCTCCGGCATTTTTTTAAATGGACCAGATATTCGATATTTCCCTCCGGCCCCCGAATTGGAGAATAATCCAGTTCCAGCACATCAAAGCCAATCTGGCGGGCATATCCTGTCACCTTTTCAATCACTTCCCGGTGAGTGGAAGCTTCCCGAACGACGCCTTTCTTCCCTACCTTCTCTCTTCCCGCCTCAAACTGAGGCTTAATGAGAGCCGCGATCTCCCCGTCTTCTGTCAGATAGTCCCGGATCGGCTTTAAGACTTTGGTCAGGGAAATAAAGGACACATCAATGGAGGAAAACTCTACCGGTTCTCCAATGTCTTCCGGAGTCACATAGCGGATATTGGTCTTCTCCATACATACTACCCGCTCATCCTGGCGCAGTTTCCAGTCCAGCTGTCCTCTTCCCACATCGATGGCATAGACTTTTTTCGCTCCGTTCTGCAGCATACAGTCTGTAAATCCTCCTGTGGAGGAACCTACGTCTGTGCAGACCTTTCCTTCCACAGACAGGTCGAATTCCCTCAGCGCTTTCTCCAGTTTCAACCCTCCCCGGCTTACGTAAGGGAGGGTATGGCCCCGCACTTCAATCCGGCACTGGTCGTTGAACGCGGTTCCCGGTTTATCCTCTTTCTGTCCGTCTACATAGACATTTCCAGACATGATCACCGCTTTCGCTTTCTCTCTGGAAGAGGCCAGATTCCGTTTTACCAAAAGCACATCCAAACGTTCTTTCATCTTCTACAGCTCCTTATAGGTTTCCAGGATCCGCCTGGTCATGGATTCCTGGTCCAAGCCCGATGCTTTGCGCAGAATGTCCACATTTCCATGCTCCACATAATCATCCGGCAGGGATATAGGAAGGATCCGTACCTTCAGTCCTTTCTCCGCCGCGTACCGCTGTACCCGCTCTCCAAAAGCGCCGGAAGGCACATTCTCCTCGATCACCGCGATCAGGCGGTGTTCTTTGGCCAGACGATCGATCATCTCTTCATCCAAAGGTTTCACAAACCGGGCATTAATGAGACTGCAGGAATATCCTTCCTGTTTCAAATGTTCCCGAACGGCGGCCGCCTCCTGAAACATATGTCCCACACTCAGAAGAGCGATCTCTTTCTCTTCATAGATCATTTCGCTTTTCCCCAGTTCGATCGGAGCCCGGAATTCCTGATATCTGTCATAAGCGGCCCCTCTTGGATACCGCAGCGCCACAGGGCCGTTGAAATCCAGGGCAAACCGCAGCATGTCCGCCAGCTCCCATTTATTCTTGGGGGAAAGGATGGTCATATTGGGGATGCTTCCCAGATAAGACAGATCAAAAATTCCCTGATGCGTCTCTCCATCGCTTCCCACCAGTCCTGCCCGGCCTACCGCCAAGACAACCGGAAGATTCTGCAGTCCCACGTCATGGATCAACTGGTCATAGCCTCTCTGGAGAAACGAAGAATAGACCGCAAACACCGGCTTTACCCCTCCAGCGGCCAAGCCGGCCGCAAAGGTCACCCCGTGTTCTTCCGCGATGCCCACATCGAAAAACCGGTCCGGAAACATTCTCCGGAACCGGGACAGCCCGGTTCCGTCAGCCATAGCCGCGGTGATCGCCACCAGATTCGGATTCTTTCTGGCCTCATCACACAACACTTTCCCAAATACATCTGTATAAGTGTCCTTCTTGTCACCGGAACAGACTTCTCCTGTCTCCACGTCAAAAGGTCCTACTCCATGGAACTTATCCGGCGCCTTCTCCGCCGGAGCGTATCCTTTGCCTTTCTGCGTCAGCACATGCAGCAAGACAGGGCCTTTGATCTTCTTCGCTTCCCGAAAAGCCCGGCACAGCATTGGAAGATTATGGCCCGGCACCGGTCCCAGATACGTGATCCCCATATCTTCAAAAAACATTCCCGGCACTACCAGCTGCTTGATACTGCTTTTGGTCCTGCGGATCTTCTCGATCATAGGATCCCCCACTACCGGTATCTTATGGAGCGTATCCGTAACTCCCTTCTTAAGTCCTGTGTAAAAATCCGCCGTTCTAAGCTTGGCCAGATATTTGGACATGCCTCCTACATTTTCAGAAATGGACATATAATTATCATTGAGTACAATGATGAAGTTTGTCTCCAAATGAGAAGCGTTATTCAATGCTTCGTAAGCCATCCCGCCTGTCAAAGAGCCGTCTCCGATCACGGAAACCACCTGGTAATCCTCACCTCTTAAATCTCTGGCAGACACATACCCCAGCCCCGCGGAGATCGAGGTGGAACTGTGCCCCGTATCAAACGCGTCGCAGGGACTTTCTTTGCGCTTCGGAAACCCGCTCATCCCTCCGTATCTGCGCAGATCATCAAACCCTTCTCTCCGACCGGTCAAAAGCTTATGGGTATAAGACTGATGCCCCACATCCCAGATGATCTTATCCTCTGGAAGCTGAAACATCAAATGCAGAGCCATGGTCAGCTCCACCACGCCCAGGTTGGAAGCCAGATGTCCTCCTGTCCTGCTCACCTTCCCGATCAGAAACTGCCGGATCTCTCCAGCCAGAATTTCCAATTCCTCCCCATTTAACTTCTTGATATCATTTTCCTTTTGTATCCGTTCCAGCATATCAGCCACTCCTTCTACCTGTCTCTGTGGATCAGCCGGATCAGAAGCTGTTCCAGATATTCATTCTCTCCAGGAAGTGTCTTAAGGAGCCGGACCGCTTCCTGGGATTTTGCTTCCACAAGCCGGGCGGCTTCCTGCGCGCCCATCAGGGTCACATAGGTAGTCTTCTCATTCTTCTCATCGCTGTGCACCGGTTTTCCCAGCACTTCCGGCGTACTGGTCACATCCAGGATATCATCCTGGATCTGGAACGCGATGCCCACACTGGAGGCAATCTTTTCCACCGTCTGGACCTCTTCTTTGGAAGCGCCGGCCAGAATTGCGCCCACCATCATTGCCGCCTCGATCAGAGCCGCCGTTTTCAGTTCATAGATCGTATCCAGGACTTCTTTCTCTATTGCCTGGCCTGTTTTGCCCACATCAATGACTTGTCCGCCGATCATCCCATAGATACCGGCCTTCGTTCCCAGCGTCTGGAGAGCCTCTCCGATCTGTACATGCTCTTCCGGCGCCAGGGCAAAAGCCCGGAAGGATGTCTCGAAGGCATAATTCAAAAGCGCGTCCCCTGCCAGGATGCCCATGTCTTCCCCGTATACCACATGAGTGGTCTTGCGGCCTCTCCGGTAGTCGTCATTGTCCATAGCCGGCAGATCGTCGTGAACCAGGGAATAGGTATGTATCATTTCAATGGCCGCCATAAAAGGCGCCAGAGCCTTTGATCCTCCTCCAAACAGCCGGTGGGTCTCCCGCATGAGCATGGGACGCAGCCGTTTTCCCCCTGCCATCAGGCTGTACTCCATCGCTTCCATGATCACGCTCTGGTATCCCTGCTTCCCCGGCAGGTACTGCCTTAAAATTTCTTCGATCTCCCGTACTTTTTCTTCCTGTTGTCTATGAAAATCATTGTTCGAATTCATGAACTTCTCCCTCTTCATCCAATACCAGCATTTTTTTCTCGATCTTGTCGATCTTGTCATTACAGGATTTCAGCATGTCCATTCCTCTGTGATAAAGGGCAAAACTCTCTTCCAGAGAAATATCTTCCGCTTCCATCTTCTGGATCAGCTTCTCCAGTTTATCAAAGGTCTGATCTAAAGTTTCTTCCTGTTTCTGTTCCTCTTGCTTTTCAGCCATGCTGTTCCTCCTTCTTATCCAGGACCTCCGCCCGGATCCTTCCATCGGTCACATAGACCTCCAGAACTGCTCCTATCCCGGCCTGTTTGATACTTTTTAGGGCTTTCCCGTCTTCTGCCTGCACATAAGCATATCCTTGATTCAGTTTCTCCAAGGGAGATAAGGCCCGCATTTTCTCCAGATACAATTCCATCCGGTGGCGGGTTTTAAGAAGTGTCTGTTCTGCCCTGGCCCGCATCCGTTCTTCCAGATCCGCCAGACGCTGCCGGTTATCAGCGATCCGTGTCCTTGGATGCAGATATTCCAGACGGATAGATACGGATTTCAGCCGGGCGCGCCACAACTCCAGCTTCTGACGCAGGACGCGGCCCATCCTCCCTTCCAGCTCCCTGATCCGTTCCTGGGTCTGGTAAAGATCATATACCGCAAGCTCCGCCGCCGCGGAAGGCGTAGGCGCCCTTAAGTCCGCCGCAAAGTCCGCGATCGTAGTGTCTGTCTCATGTCCCACCGCCGAGATGATCGGCGTCCGGCAGTTGAAGATAGCACGGGCTACTACTTCTTCGTTAAACGCCCACAGATCCTCTATAGAACCTCCGCCTCTTCCTACAATGATCACATCTACGTCAGATCGATCCAGCAGTTCTATCCCTCGGACAATACTTTCCTTGGCTCCCTCTCCCTGCACTTTGGCCGGATATAAGATCAACTGCACATAGGGATTCCTTCGCCTGGAAATATTGATGATATCCCGGACAGCCGCCCCTGTGGGAGCCGTCACCACACCTACCCTGGAAGCGTAGGCGGGGATCTCCTTCTTATATTCCCGCGCGAACATCCCCATCTCTTCCAATTCCCTCTTCAATGCCTGGAATCTCTCGTAGAGGGCTCCTTCTCCATCCAGCCGGATCTCCTTGGCGTAGAGTTGGTAGGAGCCGCTCCTTTCGTAGACATTCACCTGGCCAAATACGATCACCTGCTGTCCTTCTCCCATACGAAAAGAGAGTCCGCCGCGCTGCCCCGCGAACATAACGCAGGCAATCGTTCCAGACTCATCTTTCAGTGAGAAATATATGTGGCCTGAGGTGTGGTATTTGCAATTGGACACCTCACCTTTCACGTAGATGCGGCCAAGCATGTAATCCTGAGTAAACATATTTTTAATATAAGCGTTGACCTGCTTCACCGTATAAACATTCTGTGCCATAGCTCACCCCGGACTTAATCTGCCAGACGCGCCAGCACTCCGTTGATAAACGAAGGCCCGTCAGGACCACTATACTTTTTCGCCAATTCTACAGCTTCATCGATGGCCACTCCTACCGGCACATCTTCATCCCATTTCATCTCATAGACCGCCAGTCTTAAGATCGTAAGATCCACCTTGTTCATGCGGCTGGTCTTCCATCCTTTTGTATGGGAATTGATCAAAGCATCGATCTCTTCTGTCTTCTCGGCGATCTTTCCAGCCTTTGTCTGAATGTATTCCAAATCCTTTTCTTTGGCATCTTCAAGCTGCTCAAAATAAAGCTTCATCTGTTCGGACATCTCTGTCTCTTCATTGAATTCCAGTCCGAATATCATTTTAAAGATATGTTCTCTTTGCTCTGTCCTCTTCACTTATGCTTCCTCCGGCACGTCAACTCCGGCAACGCGGATATTCACATCCGCCACCTCAAGGCCCGTCATGTTCTCGATGGCCGCCTTTACCTTCTCCTGTACCTGAGAAGTGATCTCTTTGATCTGGTATCCGTATTTCAGGTTCAAGGCAAGGGACACTGTCACGATTCCTTCCAGTACGTCTACCTTAACGCCTTTCGATAAAGATTTCATCCCCAGCTTGCCGATCAGCTCTCTGGTGGCGTTCCCCGCCATAGAAGCCACCCCTTCTACTTCCATTGCCGCAAGTCCCGCAATGATAGCCACGACCTCGTCCGCGATCTTAACCTCTCCAAGATTCTCGTCGTTCTTTATGGTATACGCGTTTCTCTCTTCTTTTCCCATTGCAACAACCTCCTGTCTGGTTTTACACTTCTTATGATTATACCAAATTTAACCTGTGTTTACAAGAGCGCCCGGTCCTATCTGCCGAATTCTTCCAGGATCAACCCTTCATTCCTCTCCTGAGTCATCCGGATACTCCACTCGTTGACGAATAAAAGGAGGGGACGCCCTTTCAGATCTTTGACTTTCTTCATATCGGAAGTTCCGGAGAGCTTGTCCATATCAATCTCCTCATTTCCGATCCACCGGATGTATTCATAGGGCAGGCTGTCCAAACGAATCTCTACTTTATACTCATTTTCCAGCCGGTATTTCAGCACATCGAACTGGAGAACTCCCACTACTCCGACAATGATCTCTTCCATCCCTGTATTATATTCCTGAAAGATCTGGATGGCTCCTTCCTGAGCGATCTGGTTGATGCCTTTGATAAACTGTTTTCGTTTCATGGTGTCCACCTGCCGGACCCTGGCAAAGTGTTCCGGCGCAAAGGTAGGGATCCCTTCATAGGCGAAGCGGTCGCCGGAGGCAGTCAGCGTATCTCCGATAGAAAAGATGCCCGGATCAAACACACCGATGATATCTCCCGCGCATGCCTGTTCTACCATCCTGCGTTCACTGGCCATCAGCTGCTGGGGCTGGGAGAGGCGCACTTTCTTTCCGCCCTGCATATGCCAGACATCCATGCCCGCCTCAAACTCCCCAGAGCAGATCCGCATAAAAGCGATCCGGTCCCGGTGGGCCTTGTTCATATTTGCTTGTATCTTGAAGACAAAGGCGGAAAAATCCGGTTCTGACATCGGATCGATAAGCCCCTGATCTGACATTCTGGGAAGGGGAGGCGTAGTCATCTTCAGGAAATGCTCCAGAAATGTCTCCACCCCAAAGTTGGTCAGCGCCGACCCGAAAAATACCGGCGACAGCTCTCCTTTGCTTACTAATTCCTGGTCAAAAGCCGCTCCCGCTCCATCCTGCAGCTCGATCTCTTCTTCTAACTGGACTCTCTGGGAATCGGTGATCAGCCAGGAAATCTCCGGGTCTGCGATATCTACCTTCTTGACCTCACCCTGGGTCGTTCCTTTCTGGGTATCTGAAAAGATTTCTACTTTCTTCGTCTCCCGGTCATAGACGCCCCGGAATTCTTTGCCTGAACCGATGGGCCAGTTAATGGGACAGGTGGCGATTCCAAGTTCTGTTTCAATATCATCCAGAAGCTCGAAGGTATCCATAGCTTCCCGGTCCATCTTGTTGATAAACGTAAAAATAGGGATATGGCGCATGGTACATACTTTGAACAGCTTGCGGGTCTGGGCTTCCACGCCCTTGGAAGCGTCAATGACCATCACCGCGGAATCCGCCGCCATCAGCGTCCGGTAAGTGTCCTCCGAAAAATCCTGATGTCCCGGAGTATCCAGGATATTGATGCAATATCCCTCATAATTGAACTGCAGTACAGAAGAAGTTACCGAGATTCCTCTTTCCTTTTCGATCTCCATCCAGTCCGACACCGCGTGTTTCGCGGTAGCCTTTCCCTTCACGCTTCCCGCCTGGTTGATCGCTCCGCCATACAGCAGGAACTTCTCTGTCAGCGTGGTTTTTCCCGCATCTGGGTGGGAAATTATGGCAAATGTCCGCCGTTTCTCGATCTGCTTTTTCAATTCATTCTTTATCTCGCCCATGACTGTACACTCCTAAATGTATTATATCCTCTCTAAACGCACTTTAAACAGTATAACATAAGAGAGAATACAGCTCAAGCAAAACCAAACAGAACCAGTTCAGATATACATAGCTGAACTGGTTCTGTCTCCTACTCCTCCGCTTTTTCCCCCTCCGCGTATACAGGCGTGATCACAATATTTTCCGCCGCCACTCCCGTCTTTCTTGTCACAATATCTTCGATCTGCGCCCGGTTGGCGTCGCTTAATTCCGCCGCGTTGACCACTACATCCGCAGAGTCTTCCGTCAGACTGACTACTGCTTCACTGAATCCTTTCGAGGCAAGAAGCGTCTCTGCCGCCGCCTCCTTTTCCGCCATTTCTGTCATAGCCACCATCTGGTTGACCGCTTCCTGCTTCTGCTCATCACTTAAGTTTTCATTGTCAATGATCTCCAGCAGAGATTCTTTGTTCTGGGCCCGGACCTGTTCTCTTGTCACCTTGGCTTCCGCTACCACGCCGCTGGCCTCTCCGCTTGTTAGTACCGCTTCTCCCGGCGTCCCTTCCACGCTTCCGTCCTCAGCTTCTGAATCCTGGCTCTTGATATCTTCTGAGGAAGCGGCCGTATCTTCCTGTGAGATATCCAAAAGTTCCTGGCTTGCCAGATCGGCATTAGCCTCCGCGGCGCTGTCCTCATCGGCAAACAGCCGCCCTGAATAATTCAGATATCCCGCCGCTGCGATCATGACTGCCAAAACCGCAATGATGATCTGATTTTTTTTAAAGATTCGCTTCACTGTCTCTTTCCCTCCTGGCAATAGATTTTAATTCTTCTTCATTATCCTAATCTTATGCGTGTCTATCCCAAATAATGCTTGGACCGCTTCTGTAATATTCTGTACTACCACCGGGTCGTCTCCGCCTTGAGCCAGCACCACCACTCCTTCCACCTGGGGCGTGATCTCTTTGCTCACGTAGGGCTGCTGTCCCTGGGAATCGTCCTCTTCATAAACCGATGTCTCCGTGCTTGTGGAATTGCTGGTAGTCCGGGTCCCTCCCTGGCTGTCAGACTCTGTTACCGTCTCTTCTCCCGCTTCTACATCCTTCTCCACCACCCTTTCCGCGGAAGACTCCAGCGTGACCATAACAGCCACTTCCCCGGCGCCCTCCATCTGGGAAAGGACCTCAGACAAATGCTCCTCCATATACCGGGCGTAATCCTCTTGCGAAATACTCCCGCCCGTTTTCCCGCCTGCCCCTGTTTCTTCCTCCTGCCGGCTTTCCTTTGACTGATTCTCTGTCGGTACAGCGATCACCAGCAGTAGGATCCCCGCCAGGAACAGAATCAGGATCTGGTCTTTCTTCCATTTCCCCAACCGCAGCTTTTCTATCCATCCGCTGATCTGCTTCTTCTTATCTTCCAATCCGGATCTCCTCCACTTCCATCGGTTCTTCTTCCCGGGTTCCTACTGCTTCTGCTTCTTCCTGGAATCCAGAAACCTCTTCCATCTGCTCTAACTCTTTCAGATACTCCTGGCTCTGATACAGTTCCCGCAGCTGCCCTTCCATTCCAAACAGTTTCAGCACCGGAAACAAGACCAGCAGGATCAGGACAAGCCCGGTAAAAAAGCGGATATATTTCTGATAGCCGGATTCCGGCACGATGTGCAGCAGCGCCGTGACTAACACCAGATAAAAAGCAATATTCCGGATCCATTCATATAGATAATCAAACATCTTCCCCCATCCTTTCTCACAGGTCTGTCAGCGCCGCCACAATAACGATCGTCAAAAGAAACAAAAGAGCTGTGGTAAACACCACGCGCATCAGCAGACGGCACCCATCTCCCACGCTTTCTACACATCCAACGATTCTTTTATCAGAAACCGGCTGAATCAGAGCCGCCGCCAATTTGTACATGATCACGATACACCCGATCTGTACCAGAGGACCGACGCAAAGGGCTATGCAGATCACCGCTCCCGTCATCCCAATGCCGTTTTTGATCAGGACGGCCGTCCCAAGCACTACTTCTGTCACTCCCCCGATGGCATCCCCGATTCCAGGAATCGCCTCCGCGCCCCTTGTGATGGCGCTCTGTTTGATAGAATCAATGGCCGGGCTGATCAGCCCCTGGATCACATTTAAGCCCACCACACAGGCCAGAAGGGTTTTTAATGTCCAGGAGATTCCCATCTTGATAAGTCCCGCAAATTTGCTCAAGTATTCTTCTTTGGAAAGGAAATCCAGTACCCGGACCATAAAGTAAATATGGATCACCGGAAGAAGGAATCCCACGATCAAAAGCTGAGCCAGATAGATTAAGAACAGCACCAGGTTATAAAACGCTACCGCCGTCACACTTCCTTTTGCCGCGGCAACCGCCAGAAAGTAAATCGGGCAGAAGACTCCCATGAAGTCGGTAAGATCTTCAATCCCTCCGCCGACCCAGTCTGTCACCGCCTGGAAGGAATTTAAGCACAGGGCGATCAGAAGGATGTAGAGAATATAAAAGCTGACCTCTGAAATCTGACGGTTCTGGAACACGCTGGAAAAATTGGAGAAAACCGCGGCGATCACGGCGATCAAAAGGATATGCCCTAAGTTTTCCCCGCAGCTTCGCAGGGCGTAAAAGAACTGCTCCATCACCAGCCGGTTTAAGAGCTGGGCGGACAGCGTCATATCTCCAGATAAGATCTCCATCAGGGTTTCCTTAAAATCCAGCTTTTCCTCCGGAAATAATTCTTCCAGAGAATCGTCAATCCCGCTGAAATCAAACTGTTCTAATACCTCTTCTTTCGCGGCGTCCTCCTGCCCCTCTTCGCTTATGCTGCCCGCGCCAGGGTCGGAAGCCCGCGCCGGAAGAATCGCGCCCCACAGAGCCGCCGCCAGCAGGACTGCTGTCAAAACCCACTTTTTTCCTTTCCTTCTCCCCTTCATGACAGGAACTCCCCAACGGTTTCTAAGAGGGCCGTCAAAATGGGCATACTCAGCACTAAGATCGTTAATTTCCCAAAGATTTCAATCTGTTGGGCGATGGTCTGGTATCCGGCATCTTTGCAGATGCTGGAAGCGAATTCGGCAATATAGGTGATTCCCAGCATCTTGATGAGGGTTCCTATGTAGGCGCCGTCCAGACTGATATAACCCCCGATCATGTCCACGGCTTCTGTGATCACCTGCAGATGCCCCAGGATTCCAAAGAAGATCACCAGGCTCAGTCCCGCGCTGATATAGATTCCGTATTCGGTTTTTCCTCCTTTAAACTGGACCGCCAGAAGGACCCCTGCCACTCCAATGATCCCTGCCTGTACGATATCCATGTTTTTGTCCCCCTTATTTGATCGACGCCTTTCTACAGCGAGAACAGATTCTGGATGGCTTCAAACAGATCGTAGATATAAGGTACGATCCAAAACAGCACCAGGAGCAGTCCCGCAAGGCTTGTCAGAAACGCTTGTTCCTCTCTTCCGCTGTGTTTTAAGACCTGGCTTAACACCGAGACCAAGATCCCCACCGCCGCAATTTTAAATATTAAGTTTACACTCATGTACGCCTCCCCTTTTACATCAGCAGGACAGCCACAAACATGCCGCTCATCACGCCCAGGCAGTGGCACAGTCTCACCTTCGTCTTCATCTCTTCTCTCGCTTCCTCAATGGTTCCCCCAAGCTGTTCCAGATATAGATCTATGGTCCTTATCTGAAGTTCTAAATCTGCGCTGCCAAGCTGAGCGCCAAGGCTTTTCAGCCGCTGGATCTCTTTGTCTGGAAGCTGGGATGTGCCCAGGGATGCATCGATACTCTCCGACCATATCTGCGGAAAGGTTCCTCTCTGGCGTTTCCCCATTTCCTTTGCAAGCCCCGCAAGCCAAGTCCTGTAGGGTTCTTCCTCACGCCTCCCGATCATTTCAAAGATTTCTCCCAGATGGGAGCGGGCATAACGCATCTCCCCCTGCAGGGAGCAGATCAGCCGCTGCAGGCGCAGAAGCTGTGTGTACTGACTGCGGATATCTCCTGCTTTCGCCATCCCCATCAGGGCGGCGGCCCCGACCACCAAGACAGCTCCCGCAATCTTCATCATGACAGGCTCCTTTCCGAATAGAGAAGGCTTCCTCTCTCATCATAGACCCCTTCCACCTGCCCCACATAGTCTTCCCGTCCCAGCACGATATAGCGCTCAAACCGCTTCTTTGCGATCATCTCGCCAAACAGCGGCTTTTTCTTTAACTCTTCCATAGACTGTCCGTGTACCGTCACCAGCATTTTACAGCCGCAGTGCATAGCGTATTCAATAGCATGTACATCTTCCGCTGTGCCGATCTCATCTGCCGCGATCACCTCCGGGCCCATAGAACGGATCAGCATGATCATCCCTTCTGCCTTAGGGCAGGCGTCCAGCACGTCAGTACGCATCCCCAGATGATTCTGAGCCACTCCCATGTAACACCCCCCGATCTCCGAACGCTCATCCACTACCCCCACCGACATGCCGCGGATATAGGTGTTCCCGCCTGAAACCTGCCGGACAATATCCCTAAGAAGGGTAGTCTTTCCGCAGCGGGGCGGGGATACGATCAGCGTATGGCAAAGTCTTTTATTTCCTGTAATAAAAGGAAAAATTTTATCCGCGCATCCCAGCACCTCATGAGACATACGGATATTGACAGAAGAGATATATTTTAGATTCTTCACCCTTCCGCCTTCCATGATCGCCTGTCCTGCCATTCCGATTCTATGTCCTCCTTCGATGGTAATAAATCCCTGGCGCATTTCCTGTTCGTATGCGTACAGAGAATAGTTGCTGACATATTCCAGCAGTTCCCGGATGTCCTCTTTTGTCACCTGGTAAGGTCTGCCCTGGCGCCGTCCTGGAATCAGTTCTCCGCCCCGGTAGATCAGCATGAGCGGCTGCCCTACCCGCAGCTTGATCTCCTGAAGAAACGCATATTGCAGTTCTTCCTTTTGGACCAGGATCCGCACGCTTTTTGGCAGTACATTTAAGATTCTCTTTTCCTGCATTGTGTCCACCTCTTTATACACCAATATATGTTGCGGCTTTTCATTTATTCCTGAATATGTTACAATCCGGGTAATTGATTTTTATCCTGATCTGGTATAAGGAGGTCTGTTATGATCGCTATTTTTTTAGCGCCTTTCTATGTTTTATTTCATATTTACATTTTCCGCTGGCTGATCCGCTGGATGTCCGCCTGCAGCGTGCATTTCCAGAAACCGCTGTCAAAGGGATTGGTCCTGGCAGTCTACTGTTTTCTTGCGCTGTCCATCCTGCTGGCCTTTTTTCTGCCGTTTCGTTGGCTCAAAGCGCTCTCTAATCTTTGGTTCGGAGCGATCTGCTACATATTTCTGGTGGTAGCGGCCGCGGACTTGATCCGCCTGGTTTTGAAATATCTTGTAAAAGTCCCGGCGGAAACCCTTTCTTCCCGGAAAGTCTTCGCTGCCGTTGGAAGTGTGTGTATCCTTCTCATTCTATCCCTGACCGTCTGGGGTTACGCATGCGCCCGCAATATCCAGACTACTTCCTACCAGGTAGCTGTGGACAAATCCTGCGGCCGTCTGGACTCCCTCCGGATCGTCCTGGCGGCTGATCTTCACTTGGGATACAATATGGGCGAAGCCCAGATGGAACAGATGGTAGAAAAAATCAACGCCCAGGATCCGGATCTTGTTGTCTTTGCGGGAGATTTCTTTGATAACGATTTTGATGCGGTAAAAGATCCTGACCGGATTGCCGCCATTCTCCGAAAGATAGAGAGCCGTTACGGCGCTTACGCCTGCTATGGCAATCACGATATTCAGGAAAAGATACTGGCCGGATTTACCTTCCCTTCTAATGAAAAGAAAGTCAGCGACCCTCGGATGGACGCATTTCTTGAAAATTCCGGCATCCGACTGCTGCAGGATGAGTCCCTGCTGATCGAAGATTCTTTCTACCTTATTGGGAGAGCCGACCGTGAGCGTCCCGGAAGAGGCATAGATAAGCGGATGACGCCCGCAGAATTGACGGAAGATATGGACAAAACAAAGCCAATTCTTGTCATAGACCATGAGCCGGATGAACTCGCCGATCTTGCGGCCGCAGGCGTGGACCTGGATCTATCCGGGCACACCCATGATGGACAGTTGTTCCCCGCCAATCTGATCGTCAGCCTTCTGTGGGAAAATTCTTACGGATATCTGGAAAAAGACGGTATGCACAATATTGTCACCTCCGGCGTGGGCGTCTTCGGACCAAATATGCGGGTAGGGACAAAGAGCGAGATCTGTGTGATCGACTGTCAATTGGGGCCGGGGGGTTTTTAAAAATCCCCCGGCCCCAATTGACAAGCATCCGTATCTGTTTTACTCATTAGGTTTGAAATAAAACCGTCCAGAGACCTGCTCTGTCCGCAGCACATTTGTAAATGCGTGGGGATCCGCTTCCCGGATAGCCCGCACAACTTCCTTCTGCTCCGCGCTGGAGACAACGGAGTAGACCACCTTCCTCTCCCTGTGCTCATGGGACCCTTCTCCCTCCAGGATCGTAGCTCCATGATTGCTCGTCCGGGAGATGGCTTCATACACGTCTTTCGCCTGATTCGTGACGACAAGAAGGGTCTGCTGCTGGTATTTCTTGTACAAGATATGCAGCACCTGGGTAGAGGCGTACTGGAAAAGGATAGAGTAAAGCGCCTTGTCCCATCCGAACAGGATACCCGCCGACACCAGGATCACAGCATTGATCCCCAGCACAATATTGAAGGAATCCACTCCCTTCTTCTCGGACAGGTGAATCGCGATAAAGTCTGTTCCTCCTGTGGTCGCGTTGACCGCCAGGCACATGCTGATGACAAGGCCGTTGATCATGCCGCCAAAAATCGAGATCAGCAGGGTATCGTATGTGATCACATAAGCCGGAAGGATATCCGTCAGCACACTGGTCAACACGATCGACAGACCTGAGAACAGAGTAAATTTCTTCCCGATATATCGATAGCCGATATATATAGGCACGGCGTTGATCGCCACGTTCAGAACCGTATACGGAATCTCAATATGAAAGAATATCTCTCCCACGCGCTGGAGCAAAAGTGTCAGACCTGTGGCCCCGCCCGGGAAAAGTCCTCCCGTGCGCACGAATGTCTTGATATTCAGCGCCATGATGGCAGATGCGACAGCAATAACGAGAATCCTTCTGATATCCTTTCCTGGTTCAAATTTCATAATATCCTGAAACCTCTCTTATGATTTTTCTTACCGCCGAAGCGTATATTCACTGATTCCGCTGTTAAAAAAGGCTTCGACAGCCTGAATCATAAAGGCGCAGTCCCGCACGCCCGCAGTCTCATAGGCTGAGTGCATGGAAAGCTGAGGAAGTCCAATATCCACCGCGTTCATAGACACCTGGGACATGGCGATATTCCCCAGGGTACTTCCGCCTTGCATGTCGGAGCGGTTGGCGAAGAACTGAAGGGGAACTCCCGCCTTTGCGCAGATCCCTTTCCACACAGCGATGCTGACCGCATCGCTTGTATACTGCTGCCCGGCATGAGACTTAACGACTATCCCCTCATTCATATAGACACAATTGTTCTCATCCGTCTTCTCCGGATGGTTCGGGTGCACCGCATGAGCGTTATCGCAGCTGACCATAAAGCTGGACGCCACTGCGCGGCGCAGTTCCTCCGCCGTTTTCCCCAGGCCGTCATTGATCCGTTCCAGCACATCCCGAAGGAACGTAGACGCGGCGCCCTGCTTTGTATTGGACCCAACTTCCTCGTTGTCAAAACAAGCGAACACATTGACCGCGCGCTTGTCGGCCCCTCTCAAAAATCCGATAAAAGATGCATAAGCACTCTGCAGATCGTCCAGATGGGGCGCTGAAATAAACTCTCTTTCTTTCCCCCAGATAGAAGGCTGCATGCGGTTGTAGAGATAGAGATCCATACCAAAAATCTCCTCCGGTCCCGCCTCCAGTTCTTCTGCCACGATCTGTCTTACAGCTCCTTGTGCATCGGCCGCTTCCCCCGCAAACAGAGGGAGCATATCCACCTGCTTATTGATGGAACTCTTCTCGTTGATCTCCCGGTTCATGTGGATGGCGACACTTGGGATCAGCGCCAGATCCCGGTCGATCTTCACCAATTTCTCCCGGAAGCCGTCTTCCTCCTTCAGGATAACACGCCCAGCCAGCGAAAGCGGCCTGTCCATCCAGGTGGCGCACAGACCGCTCCCGTATCCCTCTGTGTTGAGCTTCATATAACGGCCCCTTACCGAAAGTTCCGCTTTCTCTTTCAGCTTAAACGCAGGGGAGTCACTATGGGATGCCGCAACCTTAAAACTGTAATCCTCCAGCGCGGAGCCGACCCGGAAAGCAATGATGCTGGATCCGTTCCGCACTGTATAGTACGCTCCGCCCGGTCGGATATCCCAGCTCTCCCGCTCCGGAAGGCACTGGAATCCGTGTCCCTTGAGCATACAGGCAAAATTATCCGCCGCGTGAAAGGCGGTGGGACTGTCCGCCAGAAAACGGATCAGCCCCTGTATATCCTCATCATACATTTCCATATCTATTTCTCCTCATATGCGGCGTAGCTCTTCAGAATATCTTTAACAATGCCTACTGCCAGATCCATACCCTCTACTGTGATGTGTTCAAAGGGGCCATGGAACGCGGATCCGCCTGTCCCAAGATTCGGACACGGCAGCCCCTTGAAGCTGAGTCTCGCTCCATCCGTGCCGCCGCGCACCGGGGAAATATCCGGTGTAAGCCCCGCGTCTGTGATAGCCTTCTTGGCAATGTCAACCAGATGCATGCAGGGTTCAATCTTCTCCCGCATATTGTAGTAAGACTCCGCGATCTCCAGCTCTACCGTTCCCTCGCCGTACTTCTCGTTCATTTCCTTTTGGATCCGGCGCAAGGTCTCATGACGCTGCTTAAATTTTTCTCCGCTGTGGTCGCGAACTAAATACCGCATCTGCGTCTTCTCCGTATTCCCATTGAAAGCCATCAGATGGAAGAACCCCTCGTACCCTTCCGTTGTTTCCGGCCGCTCGTCCGGCAGTCTGGACTGAATCTCCATGCCGATGAGCTGGGAGTTCACCAGGATTCCTTTTGCGCTGCCAGTGTGCACGTTCACACCGTGGATTGTAAAATATGCTGTGGATGCGTTAAAATTCTCAAACTGAATCTCGCCTTCGATATCTCCGTCCAGCGTATAGGCAAAATCTGCGCCAAAGCGTTCCACATCGAAGTTTTTAGCGCCCCGCGCTATCTCTTCATCCGGGGTAAAGCCAATACAGATCTTTCCATGGGGGATATTCTCCTTCAGGATCTCATCCGCCGCTGTGATGATCTCCGCTATGCCCGCCTTGTCGTCCGCGCCCAGGAGCGTAGTTCCGTCTGTGGTGATAAGGGTTCTCCCTTTCATGTTCTTCAGATGCGGGAACTCTTTGACAGAGAGCACTTTCCCGCTCTCTCCCAGTTTCACGTCCTCTCCGTTGTAGTTCTTGGTGAACTGCGGATGGATATCCTTTCCGGGGAAATCCATCACAGTATCCATATGGGCGATAAGACCGATGGCCGGCTTGTCCTCATAGCCGGGAGTGGCCGGAATCTCCGCGTAGAGGTAGCACATGTCGTTGAGTTCCACTTTTTCAACACCAATGTCCTTTAACTCCTGCGCAAGAAGCCTGCCCAGTTCAAACTGTCTCTGGGTGGACGGAACCGTCTCGCTCGTTTCGTCACTTGTCGTCCAGACATTTACGTACCTTAAAAATCTCTCATATGCCTTCATAGCTTTTTCCTCCTTATTCTTGAAATGCCAGGGATCCGCGTCTTCTTGCGGCCCTGACATTTTTATGTTCGTTCTATTTTATTAATCCTCGTCTTCCACCAGCTTGTTCAGCTTCTTGTTTGTCGCAACCATGAAGAGCGCGCACAGAAGAAGAAGAATGAAGATTGCCACGAGAACCGGAAAGATATTCATGTTCTCGATGATCACCTGAACATAAGGGCTTAACTTGGAAGCGCAGAATGTCGCCACCGTGATAACGCCCATGAGAAGGGACAGGTATTTCTTCGGCGCGTACTTGCTGACGAAGGCGTTGCGAAGCGGTGAGAAGCACATCTCGCCGATAGTCAGAAGAAATACAAATCCTACCATCCACAGTACACTTACCTTATTGCCAGCCGGTGAACCCACGCCGCGGGTGAACTCTGCCAGCACGACCACTCCGAAGGCACATCCAAGGAACAAGAAACTTAATCCAATCTTCTGGAACATGTTCAGGTCGCCCTGGGGTCTCTCGGAAAGCTTTCTCCAAACAGCCGCCATCACACCGCCAAGCGCCACGCACAGCAGTCCGTTAAGAGAGGTGTTGATCCAGCCCGGCGCAATCTCGATCCCTGCCAGGTGCATATCCACGTACTCGGTCATATAGATGGTCAGCGCCAGCTCGTTCTGGTAGTAGAACAGCCAAAAGATAATAGAGAAAGCAGACACAAGGATGATGGCCCACACTCGTCTCTTCTCCGCTCGTGTCAGAGGCTCAGCGGACTTTTCTTTCTTCTTGTCCTTCTTGCTGTCCTCGCCGATGATATTGCCCTGAGTGTCTGTCAGGTATTTAAAGGGTTTTTTGCCCTGGCCCTGAAGAGATTTCCAGTTTGCCACAAACCATACGGCAGCGATCAGGCAGAATACGGCGCTTAAGAAGAAACACTGACGGAATCCTAACACATCGCCGTTTTTAAATGTATTCAGATACAGGTAGCCCGTTGCCACAGATCCCACAAAGGAGCCGATATTTACAAAAGAATACTGGATTGAAAACGCGGAATCCAGCATACTCTTATCATCATACATACGTCCCTGTATCGCGGACAGATTGCCCTTGAAGAATCCGGTTCCGATAGAGATGACGATCACCATCAAGTTCACCATAGCCGCGTTCGCCGCCTTCCAGCCGATCAGGTAGCCAATAGCCATGATAACGCTTCCTAAAGGGATGGCGTATCTGGCTCCCAGCCAGCGGTCGCTGATGTAGCCGCCAATGATCGGCGCCAGGTAAGTATAGGCTGTCAGGTTGGCCGCGATCACGGCAGCCTGCGCATTGTCGATCCCCAGACCGCCCTCTCCCACCGCCTTGATCAGAAACAGTAGCAAAATTGGCTTTGCCCCGTAGTAAGCCAGTCTTTCAAACGTGAATGTCAGATTGCAGACATAAAAGCCCCAAGGGTGCTTTTTCTTCACTGCTGTTGTACTTTCTCCCATTTTTCTCATTTCCTCCTAACGTTCAGCATCATACCTAAAATTCTACATCTGTACCACCTGAGACTCAAACAAGAAAAAGCTATGCAGTGATAAGGAAAAGTTATTCTTCCATTTTATCTTTCAATATCTTAATGAATTTCGATACATTCTTTTTCTCCGACGCGCGGAAATAATAAAGCCGAATCGCGCATGTCTCCTCATAGTCCGCCAGCTGTCGGATCTCCCCGTCCCCGCGCCAAAAGTAACGGCTGTCTACAAAGGCGAAGGCATCGTTAAACTCCACCTTGATCTTCATGGTCTCCACATTCTTCACCTCGATGAACCGACACCCGTCCTCCAGGCGGCCGCGAGCTTCCTCCTGGACGCTGCAGCTGTAGGAGGAGGCCAGATAGCACCGATGCCCCCGCAGGTCATCCAGCCGGAGCGGTCCGTAAGGGATCGTAGTATTCTTACCCACATAGACACCGATCCGGGAACCGGTTAGATTCTCCCCCGCCACCCCAGGCTCATCCTCCAGCGCCTGGTTTTCGTAGCCGATGAACACGTCCAGTTCATGGTTCTTCATCATCCGGGCTCCGATCATATTATCCAGATTGTAACACTCCATCTTCTCACCAACCCTCAGGAAATTGGGATCATACACCTGCTCATAAGTCATCCACATCTTCTTGTTGATAGCGCTGTCAATTCCGATGTACGTCACCTCCCGATTCCGAAATTGCTCAATCTCCCGCGTCATCCGCGCCTCTATCTCCAGCATCTCCTTAGCCCGGCGGTACACGATCTGTCCCAACTCTGTGGGAACTACCTCGCCCTTGCCCCGGTTGATCAGTTTTCCGCCCGCCATTTTCTCCAGAGATGAGATGTTCTGGCTGATGGCCGTCTGAGACACATAGTTGATGTTGCCCGCTTTTGTAAAACTCCTGTTCTCGATCACATCTACAAAATATTTATACTTCCATATACTGCTCACATCCGCGCCCTCCCGCCGGGAAATAAGAACTGGTCATCCGCCTTTTCCAGCTCTAGTAGCTTCACCTTTTTCTCGATTCCCCCTGCATACCCTGTCAGGCTGCCATTGGCCCCTACCACCCGGTGGCAGGGTACGATGATAGAGATCTGGTTATGGCCCACCGCTCCGCCTACCGCCCGGGCGGACACCTTCTTTCCCCCTCTTTTTCCGGCCAGTCTGCCGGCAATCTCTCCATAGGTCATAGTCTGACCGTAAGGGATCGTACGGAGGATTTCCCATACTTCTTTCTGGAAATCTGTTCCTCTTAAGTGGAGCGGCAGGGGAATCCGCGGCTCTTCTCCCGAGAAATAAATGTCCAGCCACTGTTTCGCCGCTTGAAATAGGGGAATCTCTTTTTCTTCCCGCTCTTTGTCAAGATGAAGCCCAAAATATTTCTGTCCTTCAAACCATAATCCGGTAAGGCATGTTTCGTCTGCCGCCAGCAAGATCCTGCCTATAGGCGACTGATAATGACTGACATACTGCATAACCATTCCTCCTTCTTCTGAATTTTTCTTTTTGAAAAACCCCGTATCCGTCTCACACGGTTACGGGGTTCCTATGCTCTTTATGGATCCTTTTATTCTATTCTGTCAGAAAGACGGCTTATTCCGCTACATCCTTCATACTGAATGAGAATCTTCCCATCTTGTCTTTTCCAAGGCATACAACTTTTACAACATCGCCCAGTGTCAGTACATCTTCCACATGGTTGACTCTTTCTTTCGCAAGTTTGGAGATATGCACCATTCCTTCTTTGCCCGGCGCGAATTCCAGGAACGCGCCGAACTCTTTGATGCTGACTACCTTTCCTTCCAATACCTGTCCCGCCTCAAAATCGGTGACAATGATATGGATCAGCTTGCGGGCCTCTTCCATGCTTGCCGCTTCTGTTCCGCAGATGGATACGGAGCCATCGTCCTCAATATCGATCTTCACTCCAGTCTGCTCGATGATCGCGTTGATGGTTTTTCCTCTCTGGCCTACCACATCGCCAATCTTCTGAGGATCGATCTGCATCTGGATGATCTTCGGAGCGTACGGCCCTACTTCCGGTCTTGGCTCGGCGATAGTCTTTGCCATCACTTCATCTAAGATGTACAGTCTTGCCTTCCTTGTGGCCGCGATCGCCTCCTCGATGATCGGTCTGGTCAGGCCGTGGATCTTAATATCCATCTGGATCGCGGTGATCCCTTCATGGGTTCCAGCCACCTTGAAGTCCATGTCTCCAAAGAAATCTTCCAGTCCCTGGATATCGGTCAGCACCAGATAATCATCATCGGTCTCACCGGTCACCAGTCCGGCAGAAATACCTGCCACCGCAGACTTGATCGGCACTCCCGCAGCCATCAGGGACATAGAGGAAGCGCACACGCTGGCCTGAGAGGTAGATCCGTTGGACTCGAAGGTCTCTGATACGGTACGGATCGCGTAAGGGAACTCTGTCTCATCCGGCAGTACCGGGAGAAGGGCGCGCTCTGCCAACGCTCCGTGTCCGATCTCACGGCGTCCCGGTCCTCTGGAAGGTCTAGTCTCTCCCACAGAATAGGAAGGGAAATTATAATGATGCATATATCTCTTGGAAGTCTCCGCCTCATCCAATCCGTCCAGTCTCTGGGCCTCCGCAAGGGGAGCCAGTGTAGTAATCGTACAGATCTGGGTCTGTCCACGGGTAAACATAGCAGAGCCGTGGACTCTCGGGATCAGATCTACTTCTGCCGCCAAAGGCCGGATCTGGTCAATCGCTCTTCCGTCCGGACGCTTGTGATCCTTTAAGATCATCTTGCGCACCGTCTTCTTCTGATACTGATATACCGCTTCTCCAAGCACTTCCAGCCAATCTTCTTTCTCTGCGAAAGCTTCTTCCAGCTTTTCCGTGATCTGGCGGATATTTTCCTCTCTTACCTGCTTTTCATCAGTAAATACCGCTTCTTCCATCTGAGCCGGAGGCACGATCTCCTTAATTGCCTCGAACAATTCTTCCGGAACCGCGCAGCTCTCATAAGAATGTTTCGGTTTTCCGCACTCTGCCACGATGGTCTCGATGAACGCGATCACCTTCTGGTTCAGCTCATGCGCGGCAAAAATCGCGTCGATCATCTGCTGTTCCGGAACTTCCTCCGCCCCAGCCTCGATCATGATCACTTTCTCTTTGGTAGACGCAACCGTCAGAGACAGTTTGGAGACTTCTCTCTGGGCCGCTGTCGGGTTGAATACCAGTTCGCCGTCGACCAGTCCCACTTGAGTAGAAGAAATCGGGCCGTCAAAAGGAATGTCTGAGATGGTAGTGGCAATCGCCGCTCCCAGCATAGCCGTCAATTCCGGGGAACAGTCCTGATCTACAGACAATACCAGATTCTCCAGCGTTACGTCATTGCGGTAATCCTTTGGGAATAACGGACGCATGGGCCGATCGATCACACGGCAAGTCAGGATCGCGTTCTCAGAAGCCTTTCCCTCTCTCTTGTTAAAACCTCCCGGAATCTTTCCTACTGCGTACAGACGCTCGTTATACTCCACGCTGAGCGGGAAAAAGTCGATTCCTTCCCTGGGTTTCTCTGAGGCGGTAGCCGTACAGAGCACGGTTGTATCTCCATAATGCATCAGCACCGCTCCATTTGCCTGCTTCGCTACCCGGTCCACATCCACGCGCAGCGTTCTGCCGGCAAGTTCCATTTCATACTTTTTGTACATAGTGGTCTCCTTTATCTTTTTTTCTTCAGGGAAGGGAGCGCCGAAACTACTGAAAAATACACTTTGCGAAAAGAAAATATACTTTTCAGTGGTCTCGGAGTCTCTCCCTGCCCATAATCTTAGTTATTGTATCATATCTGCCAGAATAACGCAATTAGGGACGGGGTATTTTTAAAAATACCCCGTCCCTAATGAAAAGAATTACTTTCTCAATCCAAGTCTCTCGATCAGTGAACGATATCTCTCGATGTCGATCTTCTTCAGATATGCCAGAAGTCCTCTTCTCTGTCCTACCATCTTCAGAAGTCCTCTTCTGGAATGATGATCCTTCGGATTGTTCTTGAAGTGCTCTGTCAGGTCATTGATCCTTGCTGTCAGGATCGCTACCTGAACCTCCGGTGAACCTGTGTCTCCCTCGCTTCTTCCATACTCAGCGATAATCTGTTCTTTCTGTTCTTTTGAGATCATTCTAGTCTCCTCCTTTATAAACTTCATCTAAACGCCAGGTATTAAGTAATGGTCGGAGTTTCCGATTACCGAACACCGGCTGCTGTCACTAGGACAGTATAGCACACGCATCTGCCCTTCTTCAAGCATTTTTTCTAAAATATTCCCGTCCGCTTTCGATATCCCGGTCAACTGCTGCTTTCATCTCCTGGATATCCGCGAATTTCCTTTCCGGCCTGCGGAAATCCAAAAGCTCCACCCGGACTTCTTTGCCATAGGCGCTGCCTTCATAGTCAAAAAGAAAACTTTCAGCCAAAACTTTATCTTCTGTGGAAACTGTTGGTTTGACTCCCACATTCGTAATCCCGGCATAGCATTTGCCGTCTAGCCAGGTTCTGCTGAAATACACGCCTCTGGGAGGAACAATCTTAGCCTGGGGCCACTCTACATTAAAGGTGGGGAATCCAAGTGTCCGTCCAAGTCTCCTGCCGTGCTCCACCACTCCTTTGATGCTGTAAGGATACCCCAGCAGCTTGTCCGCCAGCTGGATATTCCCTTCCGCCATCAATTCTTTGATATAGGTGCTGCTGATGATCCTGCCCTGGTACCGTTCTTTCTCCAGAACGATGGCTTCATAACCGTAAGCCCCGGCATATTCTTTCAGCATATCCGCGTCTCCGCCCTGCCCATATCCAAAATGAAAATCCGTTCCCACCACCACGTATTTGGCGTGGAACACTCCGCAGATGATCTCTTTGATGAATTCTTCCCCGCTCATTTTCCGAAGTTCTTCTGAGAAGGGACATTCCACCAGATAATCCATAGAATCTTCCAGATGAGCCGCCCGCTCCTCCTTTGTCATAAGGATTCCAGTCCGCTTCATATCGAAGGCGCAGACTGCCGCGCGGACCTGTTCTGTCTGCCTAAGCTGCGCCACCTTGCGGATCAAAGTCTGATGGCCTCTGTGAAGCCCGTCAAACTTACCAAACGTAACCGCGGATCTGCGGGTATCTTTATAATGTTCAAGTCCTTTTAAGTATTCCATAATTAATCCCTTCAGCTGCCGCAAAACATTTTTACTGCTTTATATTCTTGTGTCTTTTTCTGGTAACCATACAAGGCAAGGAAATCTCCTTTTTCATTATACAGCCTGACCCGTTCTCCATCTTCCGCGCGCCCTTCTGTCCGGATCATTCCCCGGCGGAGACGGTTCCCATTAAGCGCCAGCTTCTCCCACCTGGCTTCCACATACACGGCGGGATATTCCTGGAACAGAGAATCAATAGATCTTAAGATTTCTCCCAGGGTTCCCTGTTTCTGCCTCTGCTCGATTTCTTCCAGCGTATGGGCGCCGCTCTTTTCAAAAGGTCCTGCCTTTGTCCGCACCAGGGATTCCATACATCCAAAACATCCAAGCTCTCTCCCGATGTCATCGCATAAGGTTCTGATATAGGTTCCCTTGGAACAGTTGACTCTCATCCTTATCCTTGGAAAATGGATATCCAGAATCTCTATCTCATGGATCCTCACCCTGCGCGCCTTACGTTCTACCGTCTTTCCTTCTCTGGCAAGTTCATAAAGCTTTTTACCATTTACTTTCAGCGCCGAATACATGGGTGGAATCTGATCATAGTCTCCTATGTAATTCTTCACCGTCTCTTTCAGTCTTTCCTCAGTTACGGCTGAGGCATCTCCTTCTTCCAGCACTGTTCCGGCTGTATCCTGCGTATCTGTCCGCACTCCCAGAAGAAGCACCGCCTCATAGGTCTTGTCCTGATCTGTCAAAAGCTCGCATACCTTTGTGGCCCGGCCAAGACAGATGGGAAGGACCCCTTCAGCCTCCGGGTCCAGCGTTCCCGTATGGCCGATCTTTCTCTGACCTGTGATTCCCCTCAGCTTAGCCACCACATCATGGGAGGTGAAGCCTTTCTCTTTATAAACATTCAAAATCCCATTGATCATACCGGTTCCCCCAGCTGATCCTCGATCAGGCCCGACAGATTGTTGAGCACGTCATGAGGGGTCCCGGCCATAGTGAAACCGGCTGCTCTTTTATGGCCGCCGCCGCCCAGATACTGAGCTATCCTGCTTACATCCACCTGTTCTTTCGAACGCAGGCTGACTTTATAGACACTGGGTTTCAGCTCATACATGAAAACGGCGACTTCTACTCCTTTGGTATCCCTAAGATGGCTGACAATCCCATCCAAAGCTTTGGGCTCTACGCCATAGAATTCCATCTCCCGCCTGCGGATATAAGAGGCGATACATCTTCCATCCATGAAAAGAATACTCTCCATCAGCGCCCGCCCCAGCACCTGGTTCTGGGCATAGCTCTTTTCTACATAGGTCTTGCGGATCAAGGCAGGCGCATCCACTCCCCGTTCCATCAGATCCGCCGCCGCCCGCAGAGTGGCCGGCGAGGCGCAGGAGTACTGGAACACTCCGGTGTCATGGACGATCCCAAGATACAGAGCCTCCGCTACAGGAAGCGTGATCTTCTCCTTGTCGATCAGATCATAGATCAATTCTGATGTGGAACTCGCATCGGGGACCACATAATTTTCTTCCCCGAAGCCTTTATTGCTGATATGGTGATCCACACAAAGCGTATGGGCCGCCTGTTCAAAAAGAGTCTGTGAGAATCCAAGTCTTTCCTTATCTCCACAGTCCAGACAAATGAACAGATCATACTTTTGATCCTTTGGAGCCTCATGTCGGATCTCCCCGGAACATTTCAGAAACTGGTAGGACCTGGGAATCTGTTCCAGATAAATGTCCACCGTCTTCCCGCTGTAATTTTCCAGGATATAAAGATATAATCCCATACAAGAACCGGTACAGTCCCCATCCGGCCTCTCGTGGCCTCCAATGGCGATAGTATTTGCCTGCGCGATCATTCTATTGAGCATCTTTTTCACCTTCCGTCTCCATTTGGCCAGTTACTTCTTCTATCTTTTTAGACATATTTACACCATATTCAATGGATTGGTCCAGTATGAAATGAATTTCCGGTGTATTGCGCATATTCAAAGTCCGTGCCAGTTCCCGGCGGATATACCCTTCCGCGCTTTCTAATCCCTGTATCGTCTCCTTCTGGGCCTTCTCATCTCCCAGCACACTGATATACGCCTTGCATGTCTTTAAATCCGGGGCCACCTCCGCGGCCACCACAGACGTCCATGGGGCAACCCTTGGGTCTTTCAGGCCGCCCCGGATAATGCTGCTTAATTCCCGCTGGACTTCTACATTCACTCTAGTGTTCTTAATACTTCTTTTCCGCAATTTTCTTCCTTCTTTCTTTTCAAAGCAGGAGGATTTTGAAAGGCCGTTTCAGATCCAAGACTATCTTGGAACTTCCACCATCTTGAACGCTTCCACCTGGTCGCCTTCCTTCACATCATTAAAGTTTGCGAATACGAATCCGCATTCATATCCTGCCCGCACTTCTTTCACATCGTCTTTGAACCGCTTCAGCGAAGCAAGAGAGCCTTCGTAGACCACGATACCATCCCGGATGATCCGTGCGGAACAATCTCTCTCAAAAGTTCCGTCCAGCACATAGGATCCCGCGATCGTACCAACGCCGGAAGCCTTGAACAGCTGGCGCACTTCCGCATGGCCCAGAACCTTCTCCTCGAATACCGGGTCTAACATACCCTTCATAGCCGCTTCCACATCTTCAATGGCATTGTAGATTACCCGGTACAGACGGATATCCACTCCTTCTCGTTCCGCGGTTTCTTTGGCTGTAGCATCCGGCCGCACATTGAATCCGATAATGATCGCGTTGGAAGCGGAGGCCAGGCTCACGTCTGACTCATTGATCGCTCCGACGCCGCCATGGATGATCTTCACCACTACTTCATCGTTGGACAGCTTCAGAAGGCTCTGCTTAATGGCCTCGACAGACCCCTGCACATCTGCTTTCACTACAATGCCCAGTTCTTTTAAGTTTCCTTCCTGGATCTGAGTAAACAAGTCATCCAGAGAAAGTTTCGTCTTTGTCTCTTCCAGAAGTTTTACTTTGCTCTGAGAAATAAAGGTCTCAGCGAAGCTTCTGGCTTCTTTGTCATTTCCGCAGCCTACCAGTACTTCCCCCGCATTTGGCACATCGTTCAGTCCCAGGATCTCTACCGGCATAGACGGTCCGGCCTCTTTCACTCGGCGCCCTTTGTCGTCCATCATAGCTCTGACCTTGCCGTGAGCCGCTCCTGCCGCCACCGCATCGCCGATACGCAGGGTTCCTTTCTGTACCAGCACTGTCGCCACAGGACCTCTTCCTTTATCCAGCTCAGCTTCCAGCACAAGTCCTCTTGCCCGCCGATTTGGGTTGGCTTTTAATTCCATAACCTCCGCGGTCAGAAGAATCATCTCCATCAACTCATCCAGACCTTCTCCGGTCTTTGCGGATACCGGTACAAAAATGGTGCTTCCTCCCCAGTCTTCCGGAATCAGCTCATACTCGGTCAGTTCCTGTTTTACCCGCTCTACATTGGCGCTTGGCTTATCAATCTTATTCACTGCCACGATGATCTCTACACCCGCCGCTTTGGCATGGTTGATCGCTTCAATGGTCTGCGGCATCACGCCGTCGTCCGCCGCTACTACCAGAATAGCGATATCTGTAGAGCTGGCTCCCCGCATACGCATCGCTGTAAAGGCTTCATGGCCCGGTGTATCCAGGAAGGTGATCTTCTCCCCGTTTCTCTCTACCACGTAAGCGCCGATATGCTGGGTGATACCGCCGGCCTCTCCGCCGATCACATTGGTATGGCGGATCGCATCCAAAAGGGAAGTCTTACCATGGTCTACATGGCCCATGACACAGACAACCGGAGGACGTTTCTTCAGTTTCTTTTCATCCTCTTCTTCCTCTTTCAGAAGTTCTTCGATCACATCCACCACTTCTTCTTTCTCGCAGAGGATATCGAATTCCAGCGCGATCTCTTCCGCGGTTTCATAATCAATCTCCTGGTTTACCGTCACGATCTTGCCCTGCATAAAGAGTTTCTTCACGATCACAGAAGGTACCACCTTCATCTTATCTGCCAGATCCTTGATAGTAAGGACTTCAGGAATCGTAATGGATTTGATTTCTTCCTCCTGCTTCTGGGCTTTCGGCTGGGGTTTCTGAAGCTGCGGCTTTGGCTCTGCCTTCTGCTTCTTTCCCTTTGGCTTGCGATCTTCTTCCTCACGGCGGTACTCTTTTTTCTTATAATCGTCTTTCCCTTTGCCTTTGCTTCTCTGCGGTTTCTGAGCCGGCGTCTCCGGAGCCGGGATGCTTCCCTGGTTCCGTCTTCCTTCATTGTTCCGCCTTTCTCCATGTCCGCCGGAACGGTTCTGGCCTCTCTCACCGCCCCTGCTCTGGCCTCTTTCGCCAAAGTTTCGATTCTGGTTTCTGTCGCCGCCTCTGCTCTGGCCTCTTTCGCCGGAATTCCGGTCGTTCCTTCCTCTTTCGCCGGCAGGTCTCTCCGCGTTTCCGCGCTCGCCGCCGTTTCTATCCGCGGCGCTTCTTCCGCTGCTATTCTTCTCGCTTGCGTTTACGGCTCTTCCCTGAGGCTGCTCAGATGGACGGCTGCTCTGCGCCGGCTTGGGGCTGTGATCCGCCTGAGTTTTCACCGGCTGCTGGGTCTGAACCTTTGGCGCCGCTTCCTGTTCCGCCGTCTTCGGCTGCTTTTTCTCAAGCGCTTTCTCAAATGCCTTCGCCACAGATTTTTCCGTTGAACGCACAGGCGCCTGCCCTTTTTCCGCCGCGGGACGGCCCGGCTGTCCCGGACGGTTCTGCGGTTTCGCCGGACGGCCGTTATTTACCTGCATAGGTCTTCCCTGGGAGATCCCAGACTTGCCGCCTCCTGCCGGACGTCTTCCCTGACGCGCTCCATTCTGGGTGTTCTGCGGACGGAAGACATGGACGATATTCTTCTTCTTTGGCGTTTCCCCCGCGGGTTTCTCTGCCTTCTCCGAAGACTTTTCCTCCTCTGCCCCGCTTTTGTTAAAGGCGGCTTTTACCATCTTTACTTCCTCTTCTTCCAGAGAGCTCATATGATTTTTCACTTCTATCTTCTTCCCCGCAAGGAACTCTACCAGTTCCTTGCTTGGAACATCTAATTCTTTCGCTAACTCGTATACTTTCATCTTCGACATACACACTACCTCCATTATGCAATTGTATTCTCTTCTGTGTCCAAATGTTTCCTGATTCCTTTTGCAAACCCCTCATCCGTCACCGCAAGGGATGCCCGGAACTCTTTTCCCATTGCATGGCCCAAGGTATCTTTATCTTTATAAAAATAGATTGGTACTCTATAAAAACTGCACATATTCTGGAATTTCTTCTTCGTATTCCCGGAGGCGTCCCCGGCTACGATCACCAGCGCGGCCCGGCCGGATTTTACCTCTTTCTCTGTGCAGAACTCTCCGCTTGCCACTTTCCCGGCCTTCACAGCCAGACCGATCAATGACAGCGCCTTATTCTGACTCAAGACATTCCATCTCCTTTTCCAGGGATTCATATACCTCCGGCGGGATCGCCTGGCCAAAGGATCGCTCCAAGCCTTTGCATTTCCTTGCTTTTTCCAGGCACTCTCGGTTGGGACACAGATAAGCTCCCCGGCCATTTTTCTTTCCGGTAGCATCCAGCAGGAACTCCTGCTCAGATGTGCGAATGACCCGGATCATCTCTTTTTTGCTGCGCATTTCCTGACAACCCACGCATTTCCGCAACGGTATCTTTTTATTTTTACTCAAATGATCACCTTATTCCTCTTCTGACTCCTGCTCTCCATCTGCTTCCCCGTCATAAACGGCATCTTCCGGCGCTTCCTCATAAGACTCATCATAGCCTTCTTCGTAAGCCCCTTCTTCGTAAGATTCATCCTCGTAAGACTCATCGTAGTCTTCTTCATACATTTCTTCCTCAAACACGCCTTCGCTCATCTCCATATAGTTCTCCGGCAGTTCTCCAGATTCGATCGCCTGAGTCTCGCTCTTGATGTCGATCTTATATCCTGTCAGCCTCGCGGCCAGTCTGGCGTTCTGTCCTTCTTTGCCGATAGCAAGTGAAAGCTGGTAGTCCGGCACGATAACGCTTGCCGTCTTCTCATCCGGGTCTGCCATAACAGAGATGACCTTCGCCGGGCTTAACGCGTTCTCGATCAGGATCGCCGGGTTATCGCTCCAATTGATGATGTCGATCTTCTCTCCCCGCAATTCATTGACGATGGCATTGACTCTGGCTCCATTCATTCCCACACATGCGCCTACCGGATCCACATCCGGGTCGTTGGACCATACCGCGATCTTGGTCCTGCTTCCAGCCTCTCTGGCAATGCTCTTGATCTCCACAATCCCGTCTCTGACTTCCGTCACCTCTGATTCAAACAGACGCTTTACCAATTCCGGATGAGTACGGGACACTAAGATCTTTGGCCCTTTTGTGGTGTTCTTTACTTCTACCACATACAGTTTGATCCTCTCTGTCGGCTTAAACACCTCTCCTTTTACCTGCTCGTTTTCTGTCAGCATGGCGTCTGCCTTACCCAGGTTGATGCTGATGTTTCTCCCCACATAGCGCTGTACGATTCCCGTCACGATATCTTTTTCTTTCTCAAAATACTGATCGTAGATCACCTTGCGCTCTTCTTCCCGGATCTTCTGCAGGATCAGGTTCTTCGCGTTCTGGGTCGCGATACGTCCAAAGGATTTAGATTCAATAGGGATCCGCACGATATCGCCGATCTCATAAGTACTATCGATCTCTTTTGCCTCTTCCAGGCTGATCTGCTCCAATTTGTCTTCCACTTCTTCTACCACCTCTTTCTCGGCGTAGAGCTGGTAGTCGCAGGTCTCCCGGTCCATGATCAATTTGATATTGTCGGCTTTCCCAAAATGGTTCTTACAGGCATTTAAAAGAGAATTCTCGATCGCGTCCAGCAGAGTCTCTTTGCTGATGTCTTTCTCCTTCTCCAATAGGTTCAATGCTTCCAGTAATTCCGTATTCATTCGTTTCTCCTCCTTAATCTAAAAATCAAACGCCAGGCGGATCAAAGCGATATCGCCTTTGTCAAATGTTTTTTCCGTCTCGTCTGCAAGCGTAATGGTTACTGTATCTTCATCGTAATCTTTTAAGATTCCGGTAAATTCTTTCTGTTTGTCGATCATGCGGTAAGTCTTGACCTCTACTTCTTCTCCCAGGCTCCTCTTGAAGTCCTTCTCCTTCTTCAAAGGACGGCCAAGCCCTGGGGAACTCACTTCCATGATGTAGGCGTCTTCGATAAAATCTTCCTGATCCAAAAGATCCGAAAGTCTTCTGCTGACCTTCTCACAATCATCGATGCTGATTCCTCCGGTTTTATCAATGTAGGACCGGAGGTACCAGGTACTCCCCTCCTTGACATACTCCACATCTACAAGCTCAAATCCATATTCATCCACAATGGGCTGCAGAAGCTGTTCTGTTTTCTGCTCGTAAACTTCTCTTTTAGACAATGTAAAATTCCTCCTTACCAACAAAGAAGAGTGAACTTTCGTTCACTCTTCTGCCGGATTTCTATGTAACTGTAGGTTAGTATAGCACTTCTTTTGCAGAAATTCAAGGGTTTTCCTAATCTTTTTGAACTTTTAAACACCAAAAAACAAAACGTATTTGTGCAGATCTACTTTTCGTGCCATCTCCACATTTTTCCAGTTCCTATTCCAGCAATAATAATTCCAGAAAGAGCACAAACCAATAGCCATATCTCCACCCCTTTATCGCCTGTATCCGGTGTTTGCTGTTGTTCTCTCATCCCTTCACTATCCGCCGAATTGTCTTGTTCATCTGGATTAGTTCCCATTCCTTCCTGAGAACTTAGTTTTGATAAGGTCACTTTCTCCAGCGATGTCTCAATCATTCCATTCTCATCTTCATAATAACGGTCACACTCTGGACAATACCAATACTCTATATTTCCAGTATGTTCACTATCCGGCTTCTTCTCATCTACTTTTTCCAAAGGATGTGTACAAGCCCCTTTACTCCGTACAATCACCTTACAAACGGCCATCTGATCTCTGTTGTCTTGTGATACACAATAAATATTTGTGATTCCTTTGGACATTGCGGAAACTTTCCCTTCTTCCACTCTTGCAATATTTTCGTCCCCAGTCAACCAGAAAACCTGTTGCCGTGTCACTTCATCTGGGGAAATCTTCACCTCCATTAATGCACTTCCACCAGTCTCTAATATCAAAAAAGTTTCTTTCAATTCTAAGCTCTCTACTGGCCGATAAGTTTCTTCTGGATTCTTATTTAAATAAATTGTATTTTCTGTCACTCCATTTCCGTCTATATCTAGCTCCACTGTACCATCACCACGGATTTGTTCAATCGATGTCCGTAATATATTTCCCGCTTCGATTCCCTGATTTTCAAATGAGTATGTGGTTATTTCTCCTTCTTTTTCCTCCGCAAGCTCAAAGCTCACAAGCCCTTTATCAACCCCTGCTATTTCTAATTTGTAATCCGCATCCTTGTAAAAACAGAGCACTTTTGCGTATTCTCCCGAATACGGTCGATAAACAACGGAAAATTGTCCATATTCATTTGAAATATTATTTTCCTCGCCGTCACGAAGTTTGGCAACCAATGTGCCATCTGGCGCATATACCGATACATCCACTGGACAGGATATAACTGATTTCAACGCAAACTGAACAGATTCTGGAATCTCTATTCCTTCTTCCAGATTAAAAAAGCATCTCTCTTCCAAAGTTTGGATTGTTTCCTTAACAACTTCCTCTTTCTCAGAGTATCCACAATCCGTAAAAATATTAATCAGGCCTTCTATTTTACACATATTCAGATAGGCTTCTTCTCCTTTTACACGCAACATATACAAGAGAGAATAATTATCATAGAAATCCCAGGCATTTTCAGCACTTTGATCAGTCAAAAAATTCTTTTTGCTTTCTTCGAGCTTTTCCCTATAGTGGGAAGATAACGTAGAGTAACCTTCTACATATGCAACTCCTTGCACCAGTTTTCCTACATCCATAATCTGATTTACAAAATAGGCTTCTATCTTAAGCACTAAAAGAAATTCATTTAAAGTTGCTGCACCCGTCTGTCCAATAGCCGTTTCCAAAATAGTATCCGAAATTGTGGATGTTATGGACGTTTGGTTTATAAGATCACTTGCAAAATCTAAGATTTCTCCCCAGGCTCCTTCTTCCATATCCTTTAAAATTTTCTTTGCAGCCAACCGCATTTCCAAAGGGAGGTCTATTGCTAATTCCACTTCACTTAGAAATGTCCGGTACTGTTCATATACCTGCAATTTACTATCTAATTGTATAATATCTTCCACATGCTGTATTGACATATCTACAATATCCAATGTTTTTGTCGCATACCCCATAGCCTTAGAAAACTTTCCAAATCCAGAGGTCTCATCCAAGGTAAACGACAATTTGAAAGTATTCAAATCACTTCCCTGTGTTTTCACATCGCTGTAAAGTCCTATTGCATCATTTGATTTTAGCGCCTCATAAAGTTCATTACGATTGGTACACTTATTCAGTCTCCTAATCAGATTATCCGCATACACCTTTCCCGCATCGGTTACTTTTTCTGATAATGCACTAACATCAGAAATATATGTCATTTTCTCCACATCGAAAGATGCCGTATCCATAAAATCATAGAGCATATCCTGATATTTAACCACACCAGGGTAATCTCCCTCAATATAAGTCGAAAGATCAGTCCAGTCACTCAATTCATTATTAAAAATCAGTCCATCCGCAATTAAAAGACCTCTCGCAACTGCTCCTTTTCCGGTATTATGAAGCCAGTCATAAAAATTGTAAGCGCAGTAAGTCTCATCCGTAGTTAAGGTGAGATAAGCATAGCGCTCATTCGTCGTTTTACTTAAATACTGGATTCCTTCCTTTGCGTCTAAAAAACCGTACTGATTAAACAACTCTGTATACCGCTGAAATTTTGTTTCCTCAGAAGCTTCACTATTGCTAATCTCTTCCCACTGTGCATAGACCGCATCTGAGGTGTACTCCTTTACTTTTTCAATTATAAAACGGTCTTCCTCGCTGGTCCCTGAATTTCCCGAACCCTCTCCATCCTGCCAGATAAAAGTGGGATACTTTTCCCCCATCTTCCAGACATTCTCAAAATCAAAGCCTGAAAAGCTAGATTCCAACAGAAATTCTTCTGGAGAAAGTTCTGATACGTTAGAAGCGGTCCCATAAGTATTTTGTGAGGATGTCCCTTCTTTATAATAGCAATTTTTTACAATTGTAGTTCCTCCGACCCAGGCTTTTACTTCTATTCCCCCTACTATAGCGGCCGATTTTCCGGAGGCAATTATCTCTCCTGTATTATGGGAATACCGAACATATAACTCTCCATAATAAGCAGGCTGACTACATCCTATAACTCCGCCCACCGCAGATGCCCCACTTATTTTTCCTGTATTATACATATTATCAAAATAAACATTCTCAGTATCTGGGGCCCCTACTCCAATTATTCCTCCTACATAATTTTCACCTGAAATTTCACCTGAATTATAAAATTCTTTTAATGAATCGGAAACATCACCTCCAGAAAAGGCACTAACTCTACCGCAGACTCCACCTGTAGAATTGGCTCCTTTTATATTCCCGAAATTCTGCAATTTCTCAAGATCAAATCCTTTGCAATTTAAATCACGACTTAAAGACCCTATGATTCCACCTGTATTAGAACTTTCTCCTATAATATTTCCATAGTTGTCACACTTTTTTATTGTAATTTTTTCCGAACCGTTACCAGATGTACTTGCCCCCATCGAATTTCCAACAGAAGCCGATCCCCATATTCCTCCTATATAGCTCTTTCCTGAAACATTTGCTCTATTTGTTACAGAAGTCAAAGTCAACCCTTTATTTCCGCCTGATCTAAAATATCCACCTATTCCACCTATATACCCATTTGTCCCTATAACTGTTCCCATCACTTCACAATTTACTATTTCAGTTTCGCAGTCTGTATATCCAATCACCCCACCTACGTAAGAATTCCCTTTCACAAATAAATTTTCTAGTCGCAAATTTTTAATAGTAATTTTCCCGTCATCAAAAGTATCTTCATCTATCGAACTAAAAAAGCCCACTTTATCAGAAGAACTACTCATATAAATTCCATATATCGTATGTTGTTGTCCGTCCAGCGTTCCAAAAAAATTTTTCACCCCTGGCCATTGATTTTCTGGAGCCGACTGCGTCCAACTATCATAATTTTTGATATCATTCAAATAAATATCATCTGTCAGCACAAAATTTGCCGTTAGATATTCTTCCTTTTGACTATTTACACTATCTGCAAAAGCTAACAAATCTTTTTCTGATGAAATCAGATATGGATCTTTCTCCGTCCCACTTCCACCAGAAAACGAAGGTTCATTCTCCGTAGCGACTCGACTTCTTTGTTTTGGAATTTCTACGTTCTCCTTCAACTCAGAATTATTTTCACAATTCTTTTCTTCTACTGTGTTACTCGGCTCATCAGAAATCTCATCCTCAACCTCCTGCTTTTTATCTCCTTGTGTTTTTTCATTTTCCGCACTTTCTACTTCATTCTCTTTTTCCCTATCCTCAATGTTGTCCACTATTTCTTCCCCCGGAGCGGCCTTTCCTATTTCCACAAAGTTCCCCGAACATAGCGCAACTATTACAATCAAAGCAATTCCTTTTTTTACCCACTTCTTCATAACTGTGCCTTCCACTCCCTCATTCATAAAAAATTTTCTTATATTGACACATATTAATTATATAGAATAATCGAAGAATAGTAAAGTTTGATAAATATGACATTTTAAAGATCGTACAATTTATCCCAGACAACAATATTTTTCAAAAAAATGAAAGAAGTCTTGACTTTATCGCCAAGACTCTTTTTTCTCCTGTCATTATATTTTCCCTTCTTTAAACGCCATCATCATGGCATTGGTCAAACTTAAGTCTTCTTCCTTCACCGGCATATCCTCCCGCTCAAACCATTCCGCCATGGAAAGTTCTTCCTGGTCTATGGAGATTGTCCCATCCCCATCCAGTTCGCAGAAGAATCCCATCAGCAAGGTATCTGAAAAGGACCAGGGCTGGCTCTTAAAGTATGTAATATTTTTCACCTTCAGCCCCACTTCCTCCATTACTTCCCGCTTCACCGTCTCTTCAATGGTTTCCCCCACCTCGCAAAAGCCTGCCAAAAGAGCGTACTCTTTGAAATCTCTCCCCGCGTATTTGGACATCAGGATCTTATTGCCGTGGGTCACGCCAATGATCACCGCCGGGCAGATCTTGGGAAATTCCATCAATCCACATTCCGGGCAGCGCATCATCCGTTCCTTCTCATCGCGCACCATAGGGACTCCGCAGCGGCCGCAGAACCGACGGCTCTCATACCAGCGGAACAACTGCCATCCGGTAATGCCGGCAAATCGCAGATATTTGGGTTTTGCTGTCCGGAACAGCCAATTGTCTTCCCAGGCAAATCCGTCCGCCTCTAGTCTGCGGCCGTCCACTTCCGGATGAAGATAAAACCGGATTTCTGCCGGAGCAGATCCCTTCTGCCCCGACTCATCGGGACGCCGGATGGAAAACAGATAGACCGCTCCCTGGTACAGCGACTCTCTCTCCTTTTCCCACCCCTTTTCCACATCCTGGAAAGTCGGGAAAACAATCTTCTCCCCATTTTGTTTCACCAAAGTCCGGTTTCCCTTATAGCACAGCAGGAAATCCTGTGCTTGCGGCAGCGCCGGGTGATAGGTGTTATCATATTGATATGGCTGTATATCCTGTATCATGATCCTACCTCGCTTTCGTTCCCGTTCCATCCCGCTTCGCTGCCTTAAGGCGGTTCAGCGTGATCTCCCGGTCTCCAAACTGGACTTTCGTCTCTGTTCCTTCCTCAAACAGATACACCTCTTCCAGTTCATCTTTTTTCTTTAAGCGGATGCCCCTCACGCCCACGGCGCCTTTCTTCTTCTCTGACACCTCTTCCGCCCCAAACCGCAGAAAATATCCTTCTTTTGTCCGAAGGACTACCTGCTGGCTGTCGCTTACTACCTGTACGCTCACCACAGCATCCTCCGCCTGCAGCTTGGTGGCGGCAATGGTCCGTTTGGACACCTGGAATTCTGTTCCTGACACCTTCTTGATCATTCCCATCCGGGTGGCAAACAAAAGCTGGGCAAAGCGCATCTGTTCCGCATCGCAGATATAGATGATCTCTTCCTGGGTACTGTCATAGTTGCTCACATTGTCTATAGGCTGGCCTTTATCCCGGAACTTTCCAAAGGGAAGATCCAGCACTTTGACCTGATGCATCTTTCCATCCGCCGTGAAAATGCAAAGCTTTCCTGTATTCAGACAGCTGATCACGTATTTGTTCTCGGAGTCCGCCGCCTCCCGATTTCTCTCATAAGTCGCCCGGTCTACGGTTTTCGCGTATCCAAACCGGTCCATCAGGAAGATAACCTCCTGCTCCTCGATCTTCTTCTCTTCAAACACCGCTTCCTGGGCGTTCTCAATCTGAGTTCGCCGCTTCCAGGAGAATTCTTTTTTCAACTGGTCTAAGTCCTGGATGATCACATCCGCCATCGACTCATAATTATTCAGGATATCCTCATAGCGTTCGATATTCTTCAGGGTTTCCTCATGTTCCTTCATCAAGGCTTCGATCTCCAGGCCGATCAGACGGTAGAGACGCATTTCCAGGATCGCTGTGGCCTGGCGCTCAGTAAAACGGAGCATGGCCGCCATCTTCTTGGAGATGCTGGATTTGAACTTAATATTCTCTGTCACGCCGTTTGTCAGACATGCCTTGGCATCTTTTACCGACTGGCTGCCCCTTAAGATCTCAATGATCAGGTCGATCACATCGCAGGCCTTGATCAATCCTTCCTGGATCTCTTTTTTATCCTTTTCTTTCGCTAAAAGCGTCTGGTATTTCCGGGTGGCCAGTTCAAACTGGAAGTCCACATGATGCTCGATGATCTTCTTTAAGCCCATGGTCTCCGGCCGGCCGTCTGCTACCGCCAGCATATTTACGCCGAAGGTATCCTCAAGCCTGGTCTTTTTATAGAGCATGTTGATCAGATTTTCCGCGTCTGCCCCCCGCTTCAGTTCGATCACAATGCGGATGCCTTCTTTGGAAGACTGATTGGAAATGTCGGTGATATCGCTGGTCTTCTTAGATTCCACCAATCCATAGACGTCGTTTAGGAACTTGCCGATGCCAGTTCCGATCATGGTATAAGGAATCTCTGAGATCACGATCTGGCTGCGGCCGCCTTTTAATTCTTCTACTTCCACTTTGCCGCGCAGCTTGATCTTGCCTGTCCCGGTCTCGTAGATCTGGAGCAGATCGTCTTTGTTTACTACGATCCCTCCGGTGGGGAAATCCGGCCCCTTGATATATTTCATCAGCTGCCTGGTGCTGATCTCGTTATTCTTCATATAGGCTTTCACGCCGTCGATCACTTCTCCCAGGTTGTGGGTTGGGATGCTCGTGGCCATGCCTACGGCGATGCCTTCCGCCCCGTTGACCAGAAGATTCGGGACTCTCACCGGAAGTACTTCCGGCTCTTTCTCCGTCTCATCAAAATTAGGGACAAAGTTCACAATATCTTTGTCCAAATCCTGCAGGTAGGCTTCCTGAGTGATCTTGGCCAGCCGGGCTTCCGTGTAACGCATTGCCGCCGCCCCGTCGCCCTCAATGGAACCAAAGTTTCCGTGGCCGTCTACCAGCACCGTCCCTTTCTTAAAATCCTGGGCCATCACCACCAAGGCTTCATAGATGGAGCTGTCCCCATGGGGATGATATTTACCCATGGTGTCTCCCACGATACGGGCGCATTTCCGGTAAGGCCGGTCGGCTTTCAGCCCCAGTTCATGCATATCATAGAGCGTCCTTCTCTGGACCGGCTTTAAGCCGTCCCGCACATCTGGAAGCGCTCTGGAAACGATCACGCTCATGGCATAATCGATATAGGATTTTTTCATCACGTCCGAATACTCGGTTCTTATGATCTGTGAATTCTGCATAATCTTTTCTCTCCTTTAGACATCCAGCTCTGCTTCCAGCGCATTTTCATAAATAAATGTCCTTCTGGGCGGCACTTCTGTGCCCATCAGCATCTCTGTCACACCAGAGGCCATCCTGGCGTCCTCGATCTCCACCAGTTTCAGCATCCGGCTCTCCGGGTTCAGGGTCGTCTCCCAAAGCTGCTGGGCGTCCATTTCTCCCAGACCTTTGTATCTTTGAAGGGTAAATGGGCCGTCATGGGTCTTCCGGTAATGTTCCAGAGCCTTATCGTCGTACAGGTACTCTTCTTCCCCTTTCTTGGGCATAGCCTTATACAGAGGCGGCATAGCGATATACACATGCCCTTCGTAAATAAGTTCCGGCATAAACCGGTAAAACAGCGTCAGCAGCAGGGTGGAGATATGCGCTCCATCCACGTCCGCATCTGCCATGATGATGATCTTGTCATAGCGCAGCTTGCTGATATCGAAATCATTGCCATAGCCTTCTGAAAATCCGCAGCCAAAAGCATTGATCATGGTTTTGATCTCTGCGTTGGCCAGGATCTTGTCAATGCTGGCTTTCTCTACGTTCAGGATCTTCCCCCGGATCGGCAGGATGGCCTGATACATCCGGTCTCTGGCCGTTTTGGCGGAACCGCCCGCCGAATCTCCCTCCACAATGAAGATCTCACATTTGGATGGATCCCGGCTCTCACAGTTTGCCAGTTTCCCGTTGCTGTCAAAAGAATATTTCTGTTTGGTCAAAAGATTGGTCTTCGCCTTCTCTTCTGTTTTCCGGATCTTGGCCGCTTTCTCCGCGCAGCCGATGACTTTCTTTAAGTTCTCCAGGTTCCGGTCAAAATACCGCACGATCTCGTCTCCCGCCACCTTGCTGACCGCGCGGGAGGCATCCGGGTTGTCCAGCTTTGTCTTCGTCTGCCCCTCAAACCGGGGGTCTGGATGCTTGATCGAAACGATAGCCGTCATGCCGTTCCTTACATCGGCGCCGGTAAAGTTAGCGTCTTTCTCTTTCAGGATCCCCAATTCTCTGGCGTACTGGTTGATCACTGTGGTAAAGGTAGTCTTGAATCCGGTCAGATGGGTTCCTCCCTCTCCATTATAGATGTTGTTGCAGAACCCCAGCACATTTTCATGAAACTCGTTGACATACTGGAAGACCACTTCCACCTGTATGCCCTCCGCCTCTCCTTTAAAATACACCGGCTCATGGACCGTTTCTTTCTTGGAGTTCAGATCCCGGATAAATCCAAGGATACCCTCCGGCTCATGATAGACGATATGTTCTTTCGTCTCTCCCCGCAGATCTTCAAAGATGATCGTAAGCTCCGGGTTCAGATAGGCCGTCTCATGCATCCGGCTTTTCACTTCCTCCGCGCGGAACCGGGTCTTCTCAAAGATTGTATCGTCCGGCAGGAAATTGATCTTCGTCCCTGTCTTGCGGGTCTTCCCGGTCTTAGGAAGCAGCCCGTCTTCCAATTCTATCACCGGCACGCCGCGCTCATAGCGGTCATGGTGGACATACCCGTCCCGGCTGATCTCTACGTCCATGTAAGCAGACAAGGCGTTGACCACCGATGAGCCCACACCGTGAAGCCCGCCGCTGGTCTTATAGACAGAATCATCAAATTTTCCTCCCGCGTGAAGAGTGGTATATACGACACGCTCTGCGGACACGCCTTTTGCGTGAAGATCCACTGGAACTCCCCGTCCGTTGTCGGCGACCGTGGCTGAACCGTCCCGCTCTAGGGTCACTCGGATCTCGCTGCAGTATCCCGCCAAATGTTCATCCACAGAATTATCCACGATCTCGTAGATCAGATGGTTCAGGCCTTTGGTAGACACACTTCCGATATACATGCCCGGCCGTTTCCGTACCGCTTCCAGGCCTTCCAATATCGCAATACTGTCCGCATCATATGTATTCTTCTTCGCCATTGTCTGTAAATCCTTTCCTACATTTTTCCATGTCGTGACTATATTAGCACAAAATGTGGTATTAATCAAACACCTTTTATGGTGTCAGCACTGTATCTAGTGTTTCCGCCAGCACTTCCATGGCATTTCGCATCTCTTCCACCGTGTTGGTCTGCGCTCCGGCTTCTACCAGAAGGGTTTTGGGTTTCAGGTGCATATTATAGCGGTAGCTCTTCAGATAGATCCTCCGGGTGAACCCCGGATATTTCTCCGCTGCCGCGAGCTGCATCTGAAGAGAGAAGGCAAGATTGTCTTCTATGTACGGGTTCTTGAGGTAGTCAATACTGCCGTTTGCTTTGGTCCGGCTCATTCCGTTAAAGAACATAATCTGAGCCGTTGGCTTCCCATTGATTTCTGTCACCAGATGGGTCGATTCCCCCACTCCGTCCCTGTGCAGGTCGATGACCACCTCGATGCTCGGGTTTTCTTCCAGGATCTTCTGGATCTTTGGTTCCGCAAGCTCATAGGCACGGCTCCGGTCCAACTGTCCATCGATCAGATCGTAGACCCCTTTGTGGTGGATCGTGCTGATATGATACGTATCGTTCAGCAGTTCCGTCAGATAATCTCCCATTCCTACAATGGAGGCGCTTTCATCCCCTTTCTTGGAATCAGCGAAGGCTTCCTGGGAATGGGTATGATAGACCAAAACCTTCGGGCCATCGCTTTTTGTATCGATCTTCATATTTTTACTGAGAAGTATTTCCGCGTTCAGTTGTTCCGGGTCTACTGCGGTACTTCCGTCCACAGTATAAAAATTTCCAATGAGATAATCAAAATTCTTTAATTTCTCAAGGGAGGTATCTATTGCGGAAGACGCTGCCTGGGCGGTATCAGCCTTTTCCTCTTCTCCGATCAGATTCCCATTCTCGTCTACCGCATTTTCATCATTGGCCTGCTGGGCCAGGATCATTTCGTAAGTCTCCTGATCTTCAATGGCGGTATCGGTCATGGTTTTCCCTTCCACATAACTGCCAAGAGGCACAAGTTCCATCGCTGCCTCTGCCGCCCAGCGGGAAGGCGCTTCTCCCGACCCGTCCTTACAGTAAGCAAATCCAGTCAGGTACGTATCCTCCGCTTTGCTTCCAAGGAACCTGTTCAGCTCCATTCTGGCTTCCTCCGGCAGATGGATATTTATGTGAAATCCCGCATATAAGATCAACATTCCCAGGATCACGACCATCAGTATCTGACTGATCCTCTTTTTCAATAAGTCCAACCATTTCACTCCGCTCAAACGCCTGGCTGTGATCTTAGTCCAAGGCCAGGTTTCTTATTTGTGTCTTAACACTATATGATGTCAGAATTTTAAATATGTGCATGTCCTTTTGAAAAATCCGCCTCACATGCGCATGCGCGTTTTTACTTCAATAAACTTCCTCTCTTCATAAGCGGTTTCTCTTTTCATAAGCGTTCCTCTCTTCATAAGCGTTGCTCTTTTCATAAGCGTTCTTCTCTTGAGAACAGCAGGTTGAGAGCCTCAGACAGGGTATAGCTGATCCGATTGATAGTATCGTCAATATCCTTTGGGGTGACAAAGAGACCGTTCAGGTGAGGAGAGATCAATTCCCGCACCAATTCATATTTTTCCGCCGCATTATATCCCTGAAGGACAACGCCTACTCCCTTCAAAGCTTCCGAAGTTTCCAGCGCCGCGATCAGGTTCTCCATGGCATCGTTTACGATCGTAGCCGCATCCACCACCGTAGGAATCCCGATCGCTACCACCGGAACTCCCACCGTCTCTTTTGTCAGGCCGCTGCGGTGATTTCCTACTCCGGATCCAGGATTGATCCCCGTATCTGTAACCTGGATAGTCCTGTTCAGTCGACGGGAGCTTCTGGCCGCCAGCGCATCTATCGCAATGATCATGTCCGGTTTCGTTTCCCGGACCACGCCTTTTACGATCTCTACCGTCTCCATTCCCGTCTGGCCCATAACGCCAGGCACGATAGCGCTCACCAAGCGTACCCTTTCTTCTCCCATAGCGTATTTCCCATATTCCTTCACGATATGCCGGGTAATATTCAGATGATCCACCACATACGGGCCCAGCGCATCCGGCGTTACCATACGGTTCCCAAGCCCTACCACCAGTACAGAGAAGTCTTCCTTTTCCATTTTCAAGAATCCTTCCAGGAATTTGGCCAGTTCCTCCGAAATCTCCCGGTGATAGTCCTCGTCCGGCACCGCCATTCCCGGCGCCTCCATCGTAATATAGGTTCCTACTGGTTTTCCCATCACCTTCGCTCCATTTTCCGTCTCGATCTTCACTTTGGTGATACGGATTTCCCTCTCTTCATCGTAATCCTCTTCCAAAACCACGCCCTGCACTTCCACATGATCCGACTCGAACCTTTCTTTTTGTTCCAGTGCCAAGTCCGTTCTGATACTATACTTCTCAATCATCCCATCAACCTCGCTGAACTTCAAGTTTCACTGACGGCCGCTCCTAATGCGGACCACAGCCGACAGCATCAGTTTTTGCAATATTTTGAGAAATATGTATTGACAGAACCCAAACCTTGGAATAAAATAAATTCGTATGTTTCGTTAGAACGTCCGTGTCCGGCTCTAACGAACTGGAAATCGATGAAATCGAAATATGGATATGGAGGTGGACGAGTTGGCTAATATCAAATCTGCTAAGAAAAGGATTTTGGTAAACGAAACAAAAGCGGCTAGAAACAAAGCGATCAAATCTAAAGTAAAAACTGCTGTAAAGAAAGTAGAAGCTGCTGTCGCTGAGAAAGACGCAGAAGCTGCAAAGACAGCTTTGAAAGCGGCAATCGTTGAGATCGATAAGGCTGGAACAAAAGGTGTTTATCACAAAAACACATGCTCTAGAAAGATCTCCCGTTTAGCAAAAGCAGTCAACGGAATCGCTTAATAGCATAGAAAAAAGACAGCCATAACCGTCGTGGCTGTTTTTTATTTTGTAAATTCCGTGTAAATTCCAGACGTAGCCTTTTGCAAAAAGGCTACGTCTGGAATTTACATTTACGGTGTACCATTTCGCATTTTGGGGTGTCACTTTTTGCGTTTTAAGGTGTACCCAAATGTATCTTTTACTCCAATTTAGAGTATCCAAAACTATTAACAAGAGCCTCTACTCTGCCGCCCTCCTGGCACATAGGACAGTTTCCCGCCTCATAGGCGCGGTAATCAGGCACATCTTTACTTGTAAATATTGTTTTAATATCCATTCCCGCAATTTTCGTAACTGCGCTGAAAATCGCACAAATCCCACATATAGTTCCGCCATAGTAAAGTATAGATTCAATCGCCCTGTTAATGGTTTTCCCTGTGGTAACAGAAGCAGCCAGAATCAACACCTGCTGATTCTTGACCATTCGCTGTTTATTATCCCTGAACATAATCTGGCCAAAAGGCGTGTATTCTGGCGTTACTACGGAAATATTATTTCCCGCGCTTAAAGACAACTGGCTGGAATCCGCCAGCTGCTCCGCCAAAAATGTCCCAATCACTTCTGTCTCATCCAAACAGACAATCGTATTTACAAAAGTATTGGCCAAATACTCCCCCGCCAGCTCTTTTGCGGTCTCCCTCGCATTATTATGTCTGGTTTTTATCGTTGACATATCGATATATGTATTCAAATGTGAGTTACTAGTAGCAAAATGTCCTTTCATAATTTTAATACGTGCTTTTGGATTTCTCACCGAACGCAGGTCTTCAAATCTCCCATCCATAGTTTTTCCTCCCTTCTGCAGGCATATTCCTTTTTTTGATACATCTATTCTATCATAATCGTCCTGCAAATTCAGCAAATTTACACGGAAGAATTACATTCGGGTACACCTCAAAATTCATTTTGGTACACCCCATCTTCCAAAAAGGTACACCCTTTAACGCAATTTAGGACGTAGCCCTTTTGCAAAAGGCTACGTCCTAAATTAAATAAAACTCTAATTATTGATCAGTTTATCGGAATCGCTCCAGCTGTAAAGACTTCTTACTTCTTTTCCGACTTTCTCAGAAGCGTGCTCGGAGGCCAGTTTCCTCATTGCGCGGAAGTGTGCCTGTCCGCCGGCGGAGGACATATCCAGAAGGAACTCTTTTGCGAAGGAGCCGTCCTGGATGTCTGCCAGGATCTTCTTCATGGTCTTTCTGGTCTCATCAGTGATGATCTTTGGCCCTGTAATGTAATCGCCGTATTCTGCGGTGTTGGAAATGGAGTATCTCATTCCCGCGAAACCGGATTCATAGATCAGATCTACGATCAGTTTCATCTCGTGTACACACTCGAAGTACGCGTTTCTTGGATCATATCCAGCCTCTACCAATGTGTCGAATCCTGCCTGCATCAGCGCGCAGATACCGCCGCACAGCACTGCCTGCTCGCCAAAGAGGTCTGTCTCGGTCTCAGTACGGAAGGTTGTCTCCAGAACGCCCGCTCTTGCCCCGCCGATTGCCAGCGCATATGCCAAAGCTGTATCCAGTGCTTTTCCGGTGTAATCCTGTTCAACAGCCACCAGACACGGTGTTCCTTTTCCAGCCAGATATTCGCTTCTTACGGTATGGCCAGGAGCCTTTGGCGCGATCATGGTAACGTCCACATTTGCCGGAGGTACGATCTGTCCGAAGTGGATACAGAATCCGTGTGCGAACATCAGCATATTTCCTTCTTCCAGATTTGGCTCGATATCTTTTTTATACATTGCGGTCTGTTTCTCATCATTGATCAGAATCATGATGATATCTGCCTGTTTTGCCGCTTCTGCCGCTGTATAAACTTTCAATCCCTGCGCCTCAGCCTTTGCCCAGGATTTACTTCCCTCGTAAAGACCAACGATCACATCGCAGCCGGATTCTTTCAAATTCAGCGCATGCGCGTGTCCCTGGCTTCCGTAACCAATAACCGCAATCTTCTTTCCTTCCAGTAAAGATAAATTACAATCTTCCTGATAATAAATTCTTGCTGCCATTTTGTCATTCCTCCTACATTTATGAAATAGATTTATAGTTAAACAGGGGCAGAAGCTCGCCTTCTGTCTCCATTTAATTCCGGCTCACATCTGGCTCTACATTTTCTTTATGTTTCCGTCCTGATCGATCAGGGTTACGTTCTTCGTCCCCCGGTTCAGGCCGGTGATCCCAGTCCTTGCAAGCTCCAGGATCTCATACCCTTCCAGCAGATTAAGAAATGCTTCCAGCTTAGATTGAGCTCCCGTCAGCTCTACGATCAGAGACTCTTTTTCCACATCTACGATCTTCGCACGGAAAATATCCGCCACGGAAATGATCTCTGCCCGCTCAGCTCTGTCCGCCCGGATCTTGACCATGATCAGTTCCCGGTAAACCGAATCATCCGGCTGCAGTACTTTGATCTCTACCACATCTTCTAATTTTCTTACCTGCTTCTCAATCTGGGACAGAATCAGTTCGTCTCCGCTTGCCACGATGGTGATCCTGGTAAATCTAGGATCCGCGGTCACTCCGGCAGTAATACTGTCGATGCTGTATCCTCTGCGGCTGAAAAGCCCGGATATCCGGCTTAACACACCTGGATTATTGTCAACTAATAGTGAATATACTCTTTGCATATGGCACCTCTCTTTCAGATTATTTCAAAAACAGAGTGCGTTCTGTTTTTTAATCATAGCAATCTCACGCAGTTTTGTCAAGTACAACCGCTTATCTTCTTTTCAAAATCTTTCGTCAGAAAGGAAGACAAAAAACATCAAGGAACTTAATCTACAAAAGCAAATATTGGTTCTTTTCCATCTAATCCCGCAAGGGCCATTTGAATCTTTGCCCGCATCTTTTCCCGGTCTTTAGGAAGCTTTCCCCGTACTCGTACTTCCAGGAAATCATGAAATCCATCATATTCCAAGCCGGGCACCTCTAAAAGAGAAAGAAGCCTGTCTTCTTCCTCCAGATTCTCCCTCTCATCCGCCGGTGTAAAGATTCCTTTTTGAATCTCTTGGTACAAAGGCGCGCTTCGATGAAGAAATAGGGAGAAATTCACGATCCTGCTCGGCCCAGTCCGGTTAAAAAATTCCGCGGTCCTCTCTCCATTCTCAATTCCACGGCCCTTTCCCGCGATCCCGGTCATCATATGGGCGTCATAGACCAGCCCCGCTTCTTTCAGCCGCTCTGTCTCCCGGTAAGCCTGGGAAATGGTATGGTCTTTTTTCATAAGCCGCAGCACATCATCCAGCCCGCTTTCAATCCCAAGGTAAAGATGACTGACTCCTTCCCGGCGCAGCCTGCAAAGCTCAGCCTCCGATTTGTTATGTATCCCTGTCACCGTACCATATTGATGGTCCTGCACTCTGGGAAATATTGGTGGATCAGATCCAGAATCTGAAGCAGCCGTTCCGTCTTTAAGTCAAACGCATTCCCATCTCCCAGAAAGATCTTCTCCGGTCTTCCGCCGGCAGCCTCCACTCTTTGGAGTTCTTTCTCGATCTGTTCCAGCGGAAGAACCCGGAACTTCAAGTGCTTAAACAGCATACAGAACCGGCATTGGTTGTAAGAGCAGCCCACCATCACAGGAAGCATAAAAGAGCCCCGCTCCATAGGCGCTCTGCAGATCTGTCCTTCATATTCCATGACATCCGCCTCCCTTCCTTACGAAAGTCCTTTGCCTCTTACCCTTTCATTCTCTGCAAAGAAGAGAACAAGACCTCGTAATTCTCTACAGACACTGGCACAAACACTCTCTTCATAAACTCTTCTCCGCCCGTTCTCAAAACTAAGCAGGAAACTTGACATCCTCCCGCTCTCCTGCGCAGTCTTTTCACCTGCGCCACTTCATTTCCATAGTCTTTCGCGCCGCCGGAAGCCATGACTCTCTCCACCGCCCGGCTCTGGCGGATTTCCCGCAGCGCTTTCGCCGTTTTCCAAACATCCTCCAAATATGTCAAAGGGTTCCGTCCATGGAAACCTCCTATGGAACCTGTCTTTATAAATTTCCGAAAGGCGGGCATCGTGTAATCAAACAGATAGATTCTTCCCCATTCGTCTCTTACAAAGACACACAAAAGCCCCTGGCTTCTGATTCCGATCTGATAGGCACCGACTGCAAGGAACATTGTGATCCCCACTACCGCCGCCAGCAGAAACCATGTCCTGGTCTGGACAGGAAGGCGGATACTGAATATGCTCAGACCAATGATCAGTAAAAAAGCGGCCAGGATCATTCCCGCCAGATAGAAAAGCCTCAGCCTCAGAAAACGGCCGGCCCCAGCCTCCTCCTGTTCCCATACGTAAAAACCTGTACTTCCATAGATATCCTTGGGCCTGTAAGAAGCATACGGATCTTCCTTCCTTTGCCCCCTGTCATTTTCCTCAAATCTCATCGCTCTACTTTCTTCCCATAAAATACCAGTCCCACTACACCTGGCCCCGCATGGGTCCCAATGCTGGGGCTTACATCATTGATGATCACATTCTCAAAACCCATTTCCCGCGCCTGTTTCTCCACCAGCCTGGCGTCTTCCAGACAATCTCCATGGATGACCGCCACCGGACGGTCTTTTCCAAACCGCTCCAGATCCAAAGCCTCTTTCATCCGAACCGCCAGCGTCTTTAATGCTTTCTTCCTTCCCCGCACCGTTCCGGCCGACTCAAGCTTTCCAGCGGCCGTCACTGTAAGCAGCGGTTTGATATTGATCATACTTCCCACCACCGCTGTAGTCTTGGATACTCGCCCGCCTCTCTGCAAATGGTGCAGGTCATCTACCGTAAACCACACATTTATGTAATCCCGCTCTTCCTCCAGAATCTTCAGGACTTCTTCCATTGGCTTTCCTTCCCGCCAAAGGCTTGCTGCCCGCATCACGGAAACTCCCTCTCCCAGGGAAGCGTTCAGCGAATCGAATACCAATATCTTTCTTTCTGGATACTCTTCCATCAGATCTCTGGCCACCACCTGCACATTTCCGCAGCTTCCGCTTAACGCGCTGGAAAACGCCACATGCAGGATATCCTTTCCCTCCTTCAATATTTTCTCAAATGTTTCCCGGATCACTTCTGGATTATTAGCCATAGACTTGGGCAATTCTCCCTTACGCATAGTTTCATAGAATTCCCCCGGTTCCATATTCAGCTCGTCTCCATATACCGTATCCCCAAACATATAATACTGAGGGATCACCGGGATCTCATACTCTTTCAAAAAAGCCGCCGGAACATCGGAATTAGAGTCTGTTGTCAGTATATATTCCGTCATTTCTCTTTTCCTCCTTTTCTCTGCTCTCCATTATATCGCACTCGCTTATATTTGACCAGAAAAACAAATATCGTACAAGTCGTCAAATGGGATCTTTGTGCGCACGATCTTCAGGATTCTTGCGGTTTTGTCAATTCCAGACACCATACCCGTTACTTTCAAGTACTCTCCATTTTGAAAGTAAACCGCCGTGATCATATCCCCTTTCTTTACCCGCCGTAATTTCCGATCCAGCTCCTGCTGGTAATCCTCAGAAAACTCAACTTTAGGCACTATAATCTTTTCTCTTTGTCTAAGAGCAGCCGGATACCCTTTCAGCGCCGCAAAGGGCATAAACTGTTTCGCCCGCTCCGCTCTTTCCATCTTAGGCCTCTCCACTTTTGTGTCCTCCGATCTGCAGGTTCCGTTCCTTCGTGGTGGCTCCTTTCTGCAAGTTCATACCTTTTAGGACCGCATTCTTCCCATATTTATCTTTAATATCCAGTACCGCTTTCTGAAGCCGATTCTCCCGCTCTTCCTCTTCCGGATCGCAAAACAGATCGTACTGCCGGTAAGCCTCGTCCATCACCCGGTTAAAGGTCAGGGTCATGCGCCGCACCGGAACATAAGGGTCCACGATCCTTCCATAAAGGTCCTCCGTCTCTTCCATCAAGCGTTTCCCCGAACTGGTAGCCGCCCTGAGAGATGCTGTGCCATGAGCCGGTTTGCTTCTCATCCGATTGGAATATCCCACATGCAGGGTCAAAGAATCCGTGACCAGTCCTTTCTCCACCAATTCAAGGCTGAGCAGATCCGCCATCTCTTTCACCACAAGTCTTCCCTCTTCAAAGCTATAGTCCCTGGGCAGTACCTGGCCGCTTCCAATCGAGTTGGACTTGGGCGCGTAGGCTTTGATATCCCCCATTGTCACCGGTTCCCTGCCCCAGGCATGATCGATCAGAAGCTCCGCATCTACGCCAAATAGATGGTACAAAAGATCTGGATCTCCTTGGGCCAGCTCTCCCATGGTGCGGATCCCTGCCGATTCCAGGCTTCTGGCTGTACCTTTTCCAATTCTCCAGAAATCAGTCAAAGGTCTGTGATCCCACAACGTCCTCTGGTAGCTCTCCTCGGTCAGCTCCCCGATATGGTCGTCTGCGTGCTTTGCCGTAATATCCAATGCGATCTTAGCCAGATACAGATTCGTACCGATACCTGCCGCAGCCGTAATCCCAGTGTTTTCATACACATCCTGCATCATCTTTCCCGCCAGCTCTCTTCCTGTCATCCGATACATAGCCAGGTAATCCGTCACATCCAGAAATACCTCATCGATAGAATAGACATGGATATCTTCTTTCGCCACATATTTTAAGTAAATCTCATAAATATCCGCCGAATATTTCATATACAATTTCATCCTTGGAGGCGCGATCAGATATTCAATGCCTTTTGGAATCTCAAACAGACGGCATCTTCCCGGTACTCCCAGCGCTTTCATAGCCGGCGAGACAGCAAGGCAGATGGTCTTCTCTGTGCGTTCCGGATCTGCCACTACAAGATTCGCAGTCATAGGGTCTAATCCCCGCTCCCTGCATTCTACCGATGCATAAAAAGATTTCAGATCAATACAGATATAGTTTTTTTCCAAGACCACACCTTCTTCCAGAACAGAACATATGTTCTATTTATAAATAATAACACACCTTCTTCATACTTTCAATAAAAGCTTTCCCGGAATTAGGCAAAAAATTTTCCCACAGCAGAAATGCTGTGGGGAAATTTTCTCTTTATAACTCTTTTAACACCTTTTTCCAGAAGGAGGCAGTCTTGGGATCCTCCATCGTTTCTTTTCTGGCGGCGAGATAGTGTCAATAGTTTTTCGCAAAATCAAAACCTAGCCGTTTAGCAGCCGGTAG